>Ga0116230_10000458_pt1 | contig 35774 bp, 31 predicted proteins | sample S1TSphfallax_3_FD_88678 | JGI IMG/M metagenome (GOLD analysis project Ga0116230, IMG submission 88678) | Host-associated microbial communities from peat moss isolated from Minnesota, USA - S1T2_Fd - Sphagnum fallax MG | ecosystem: Host-associated > Plants > Peat moss > Unclassified | place... | reverse complement strand
TCACACTCTCTGGACTCTTTGCACTCCCGGGAGCGTGTGATGTGACTCCCGGGTCTACTTCTAGGCCCGCAACCTCGCAACCTCCTTGCCTTGGTCGCAAGCCGAATGCTAGGGTTGCGACATTCTCCCCCACTAGAAGAAGAGGTCAATGTCCTCATTGACACTTAGAGTTTTCCTCTTACACAATTGCACTCCCGGGTCTACTATTGGGCCCACACCTTGCAACCCCCTTGCCTTGGTCCCGAGCCAAGGCTAGGGTTGTGACACACCTATTGGATGACAATAGCTTTTGTTGTTTTGCAAGTAGATTTTAAATATTCCTTTGGCAAGCTAAGATACATTTTTTCATATGATATGATATGAATTGATACCACACCTTGGTGCATTGTAGGAATTCCAATTGGTATTGCAAGAAAAATGGAGGGTCTATGAATGCCCATACATTGTTTGAAGTTGAAGACCTTAAAGCAACACAACATGGTTTGACAAGCTATGCATGCCCATGTATGTGTTGCCATGGTGCTTGGATTAAGCTACGCAACACAATTAAAAAACATTTGTGACAATATGGGTGTGATCCTTACTTCCAATGGCCAATGGTGGTATGGCATTCCTTAACAACATGTTAATTTGAATATAATTTTTAACTTCTTTTGAAGTTTATGTTCATGTTCCAATTTCAAGAGCTAGTTAATCTAATTTCAACCATTTCTTTTAGACTATAACATTCCATATTCATACATAAGGTCATTATGGCATTTTAATTTAAGGTTTAGGTCCCATGTGCATCAACCACCAAACAATAATATTCCGTGTCCAATCTTTATGTTTAGGGTTTAGGGTTTACATTATATGTTTTGCAAGTTTTAAGGTTAGGGGTTGAGGTTTGGTTGTTTGTTTGGACTGAAAAAAAACCCATTGAAGGAGATGCACCAAGGAATGGTCATGGTCAAGAAGAGGAAATTGGGAACTTTCCACATACAAATGGATTGCCTAATCAACTTGCATTAGACCCACAAGTGCAAATTCATACAATTGTTGTTGAAACCTTTGAAACAATTGATAGGTTGTAACAAGTATGTGAACCAGAGCATAACCCACTTGACAATTAGCCTTTCGATGATACAATAGATGACATTAATATCCCTAATCCCCAAGGATGTCATGATGAAGCATTGATGGAAGCAATGTTCACAAAAACGTTAACCCCTTTGTATGAAGGTTCATCTACAAGCATGTTATCAACCACATTGTTGTTGTTGAATTTGAGGACAATTCATGGCGTTAGTAATAGCTTCATGGATGAATTATTTTCATTATTACAGAAAGAATTGTTGCTAGGGGAAATAAGATGCTTACAACTACATATGAGGCCCTTAAGATAATTAAGGTACTCGGATTAAGTTATGATTCAATTCATGCTTGCACAAATGGTTGTGTGCCCTTTTGAGAAGCCTTAAAAACTATGCAACAACGTCCAAAATGTAGCACTAGTAAATTTGTTGAAAGGTCAATAGGAACTCCATGTAAGGTGCTTTGGCATTTCCTTTTAATCCCATAGTTGGCACGCATGTACAAGTGTAAGTCTCTAGAAAAATTATTGATTTGGCACAAAAATGGAACTAGTTCAGATGGTTTGGTTTGATGTGTTTTAGACTCTATAAGATGGAAACACATTAATAACAAATGGCCAAATTTTGCTCTTGATTCACGCAATTTGATATTAGGGTTGGCACTTGATGGAGTTAATTTGTTCAATGATATGAGTTCATGCCATTCTACATGGCTAGTGATTTTATTAAATTACAATCTCCCTCCTTGGCTCGTAATTAAAAGATATTTTTTGATGTTGTCCTAATAATTCTTAACAAAAAATCAGTAACATTTGATAATGTGGATGTCTACTTGTAGCCACTAATTGAAAAATTGCAAGTTTTGTGGCAAGGGTTTAGGGGTGAATGCCTCCCCCGATAAGCATTTGATGCACTATCGAGGGAGGCATTCACCTTAAAGTCTATGTGTATGTGGAGCATACACGATTTTCCCGCCTATGGATTGTTTACATATTGTGTAACCAAAAGGCATGTGGGATGCCTACCTTGTAGTCCAACTATAGAATCAAAATCTTCAAGGAAACTAAACAAACTTTTATACTATGGGAGTTGGCGTTATTTGCCAAGGAACCATCCTTATCAAAAAGCTTGGGTTGCTTTCAATGGGGAAATAGAATTGAGGGCTACACATGTGCGAGTAAATGTTGTTGATACTATGCAATGGGGGATTAAACAAAAATCATGGTTGTAAGGTCTAAGAAACAAGTTAGTCCCAAATTGGAACCTATACATGTTAGGCATCAAACAAGTTAACATCATGTTTCAACTATTGTATTGGGAGGTAAGGATTGTTGGGCTTTAATGTTGAATTGATGAAATTGTATATCCATTAACAAATGTAGTTATATTGCTTGTACCAATAAGATGACAATCTATTCATCTTTTAACATCTAAATTTAATTAGTTATTAGGTATTGTTATTAAGAATGGTTCAAAAATTTATAAACATACATATAGTCCTTGGATTTGGGCAAAGAAACATAAATGTTATGACTTAATGGATGGTGATGGTCAATTTTAGGTTTGTTTTTCTTATCCACTTAGTTGTTGGCCATAAATTGTTGATTTGCAACACATTGGATGTGATGCACTATGAAAATAATTTATGTGAGAACGTGATGAAGACAATATTTAGGACAAATGACATTCCAGTTGTCCAAGAAGACTTCAAAAAATGTGGTATATGACCACATGTATGTCTACAAAAGGTTGCAAGTAGGATGATCAAACCTATAGGTTCATTTGTGTTGGCAGAAAAGGAGGATACTAATTGTTGGCAACTTGAAAACATCATTTCATTATGTGTCATCATTGAGAAAGAAAATTAGCAAGGATGGAGAGATGAAGGGGATGAAATCGTATGATTACCATGTGATGATGTAAGAGATTTTGCTTGTGCATGAGAAATCTCATGGAAAAAGGATGTAGGTAGGCCATTATTTGTTTGTCACGTGTTTTCAAAAAACAATGTGCAAAAGTTATGGACCCAAATACAATGGGGGATCCTAAATAGGATATGGCTTTAACATTGGTCTTGTTAGAGCAGTAATTCCCTCCCTCTTTCTTTGATGTAATGACACATTTGCTTGTCCATCTAGTGGAGGAACTAGAATTGTGTGGTCCAATCCACACAAGGTGGATGTACCCTATTGAATGTTACCTAAAAAGCCTATAAAGATTTATAAGAAATAAAGCAAGGCCAAAAGGAAACCATGGCAGAACATTATGCACATTAGAAGAGGCTTTAGGTTTTTGCACATAATACTTATAAGATTTTGTAGCCACTAGGTGAAAAATGTGGGATGAGAAAAAAAATGCATGTAGGAATGACGAAATGCTAAAAGGAAATGGGCACCCATGAGTCATGAATGCAAATACTTGGGACATGGCACATTCATTTGTGCTACAAAATGTGGAGTTGATGTCAACATGGTGCATTTAAGCTCTTCCATATTGATAGTGGATTTCTTTAACAATGTTTAATGTAAATCTATGATGATGTACTATCCCTTACCTTAAACACAAATTGCATGCTTTGATAAAATGATTATTTTTCATCAAATGTACATTGGATTGTTGGCATGACTTATTCATAAGTTTCATTTAACTTCTTAAAGTTTATAATGAAAATTGTGGGAAGGAATATGCCCAAGAAGTACATATATGAAACCAAAAGAGGAGGGAATTTAGGTCTACCTTAGACTGATCTTGGGCAAGGCTTCCTGATTTCCTAAATGACCTAAAAGAACTACCCCCCATTTCCAATGTGGATAAGAAGTTCAATTGCTACATTTATCAAAGAAGTGGGAAAAAATGAAAAAGATGTGGTGTATCTATCCATGCCACCTATATTTGAAGCTAGGTCTTATTGAATTATGTGGGCATTTGGTAACCATATTCGTGTTTCAAGTGCTAAAGAGCACTTGACAACATGAAACAATGGTGTTGCAGCAAATTTTGAACAAGAATGTGTGTCAAGACCAAATGACCAAAGACTAGTGGTTACAAAAGTAAAATATGTGGATGGGTTGAAGAGATTATAAAATGACACTATGGGATCCTCAACCTTGTTGTTATGTTGTATAATTGGGTGAAAGCCGGTTATGTTGGGAGTAGTGCAATGTTGAAAAGAGATGAATATGGTTTCACTCTTGTAAACTTTGGGTCCTTAATTCCCATTTCAGATCAATCCTTTGCTTTTCCTTTGCATGTGGATCAAGTCCTTTTCTCTAGTGACCCTAAGGAAAGAGGATGGAAAGTAGTAAAAAAAAACAACCTTGTGGAAGATAAGTAATTGATAAAGTTCAAATTGACCCTACAGAGTTTTACATGTTCAAGTTTTAAAATGATGATGCATATGTAGGTTTGTAAGCTCCAATTTCCATTGATGAGTCAGTTCAACTTGTTGTGATTGTAGGAGGTTCTACAATGGCTGCAACATATTTGGTTATTAATGTGCCTAATGGAGGGGAAGACGATGGAACTAACCACTTGCAAACTTGTAGCTTAAAGCTAAAAATAATGCATACGACTTTGAAAAACTGTGACAAATAACTTGTCACGATCAAAGGGTAAATGAATAAGGTCCAAAAGGAGAATCAGAACTTGTCCAATAAGTTGAAAGAGGCAAAATAGGTTGTTAGGAAAATTGAAAACCTATAGCAAGAGTATGTTGAGCTTAATCAGCTAAACTTGAAAACCCACAATGATTTGAAACGTTTCCAAGCCGATTTGGAGCAAATGACCCAGGACTACACTAAAATGGAAGTGTTTAGTATAAAGTAATAAAGTGTCATAACCAGTTTGGAACAAACCTATCAAAACCATGCAAAGTAATAGGTAGCTCCACACATTGAATTTGAAAGGGAAAAACAAAGTCTAATTGCCCAAATTTAAGACTTAAAAGGTCAGTATGAAACAACCAAGGTACAATTGAGTAAACCTAAGCCGATTTTACTTGTTAGGATGAATAACAAGTTGAAAGAGTTTGAAGAGTTATTGTTGGACAATACATTACTCAAAGTGAAAAATCAAGTCTTGGGAGATAGAAATCCCAAGCGAAAGGAGTGGTGGCAAACTGTTAAAGAGTTCATGGAAGAGCAGATTCAAGACAATATGGAATTAGTTCGCTCTAAAGAACAAAGTTACCAACTTGAGTTGCACACCTACCGAATTGTTTTCCCTAATTTCAAATACAAACCCCTGAGTTTTGTATCTATAGAGATTATAATCAATAGCAAAGTTCCACCAATGCCATTTAGGGTACAACTTATTGCCAATACCAAGCCTTTTAGTCCATTAAAAGGTGGAACATGTTTAAATATCATACCTTTACCTATTCAAACATTTATTATACCCATTATAGTTGTTTTTGTTGTCAATGAACATGTGAAAGGTAGTGAAAGATCTGATAAGGAACAAGTTGAACCTATTAATCCTTCATTCACCATTATGGACAATATAATAGAATGTTTGGAATTATTATCTGCTAATTTACCTCTGACCCCACACCAAATAGGTAGAAGTCAATATATTACTCTAATTTCAAGTACCCCACATGCTTCAGAGGTGTTCACAACACCCATAGCGACCTTTGAAGACACACTTGATTAACAAAAGATTGCAACATTAACAAGTCTTCAAATTTTGAACCAATTTAAACATGTGGAGGAATAGGTGTTGAACTTGTCGAAGGAGCCATCAATTAACCGGTTACAAAAGACCAATCTAACCTAGGATTTTGAACAAACATTTTGAGGATGAAATGTAATTTCAAGGGGGATTATGTTACTCATATTTAGTAACATGTGACCTAATAGGTTGGAATTGTAAGCAAGTTGTTAAACTTAATAGGTGTCTTAACTTGTTATTTAACCTAACATGTCATATTGACTTATGCAATTACTGAACCTGGTAGGTAATGTTATATTGGGTTAAAAAGACAAGTTGACAATGTTAGTTTTGCTAGTTTTTGCATGTACTTATTGTTGTAAAAAAAACCTATCATTGAAGAATCCAAAAGTAGAATAACCTTAATGGGAATAGAAAAACATGTTAACAATATATTAATTAATATTATTTCTATTAAAATTCCTTCCAAAATTGACTTCTAATTATTCTACTTCATGAAGATACTACATTGTATTAACAATACTACCGTTTGAAAACACCTTCACTCTAGAATTTTCATGTAATGGTTTTTACCATCTAACAATAACTACCATCCAACGATGGTACTATCGTCTCTTAACACCCATAGTGTTAAAAACAATTTTCTACCTTTAACAACACCTATCCTTTGATTTTCATAATATAAATATTTGAAGCAATTCACCTATTAATATTATTTTAAACATATTTTAAAAACCTATAAGAGAATAAATCCTTGATTTAAAAATAATTAAAAACCCTTAACATAAGGTCTCACAAGTACCAATTTTAGTGTGTATGTAGTTATTGCAAATGTGCAATAATAGGGCCAAGTTCAATAGTTTGTCAATTACTCACAAAAAAGAAGTTGCAACAACAAAACAAGCACAATAAGATGTTAATGAAAATAGGTTTGGTTTCTATTACATATAATTTTTCATTTCATATCAACTTTTGGGATTATTGAATGGGAGTTTGGCCTTCCACAAGTCTAGGTTTATTTTTCTTGTTAGGAAGCAATTTAGTAAAGGAGTGACCATACTTTAGGGTTAAGGAGTGTAATAACTTTCTACATAGCACTATTTTGTCCACTAGTTAAATTTTTTTTAACCATTACTACTTGGGCTTGGTTGATTTAATGTTAGAAATGCACACCAGGTTAACAAGAAATATGTTTTCCATAAAATGGTTGTTTCCATGTGGGATGTTATCATTAGGATGAACTTGAAGCTCCATGATCTTTTTGTTTCCTAGCAAAAGTTCCATAAAATGCCATAAGACATAAAGTATGAAAAATGTCCAACTTGTCGAGATTTCAAGTCTAATTATACATAGTTGTAAATTACCATTTCCTTTCTTAATTTAGAAAGCATTTCTAAATTCATGTTACATGTTATCAAATGTTCAACAATGTTGCAAAAGATATAAGTAGTTTGTATCTGTAAAGTACCTATTTTCTCTATATGAATCTTTATTAGCCTTTTGAGATGGCATAATTTATGTCTTCCTTGGTTTGTTTTAACCTATTGTTATGCTCTAAAAATTACAAGTTACAAAAAAGATAATCTAATACTAAAAGGCCTTAAAAAAACAATGATGACCAAAATTGGTAGTTGATGATACTAAATATGATGTAACAAAGATTGTGGCAATGGCCTCTATAGATGGAGAAAATGTGGAGCAACTAATAGCAAATTTGTGTCAAACTTGGATATTACTTTGCAAAAGTAATGATGAAAAGAAAAAGACATTGTGGGAAGAATTATGGAACATGAAACTGTGAAGGCATTCTACCCAAGCACATTAGTTCCAACAAGGGGTTAAAGAAAGCGTTACAAGATTTAGGAAGCATGCAGGAGGCATATGCTACACTAACATCCATAAGGCAAGGTCAAAATTTCCAATATATAAATGTACTAGTAACATCAATGGTATCAAATGCCACAAACACAAATTAAATTCAAATTGTTAATACCATTGGTGCCTTTAGGTACGTGATCCAAAAAACATTGGAACATCATGTGCATGTTGATGAAAGATGAGAAAATTTGTGGGGGAGATTACCCGAGAAGTGTTGTTGTGACATGATAAGTGAAAGAAATTATTAAGAGGTTCTAAAATGGTGGGAAACAAGTACAACAATGTCACCATTACGAAAGGACGTGAAGTGGAAGCACATGAATCATCAAGGTTATCACGGTCTCCTTCATCTTCGGAACCCTTTTGTTCTTCCTCCCTTATGGCTTCAAGTGGAACATCTAGGTCTTGGGTGGGTTCTTCCACCACGGTCTCTTGGACTAGTTTGCGGGTCTTCTTTGGTGCCATCGAAATTCCCCAATAAGTGGATCAAGCTCTCCCAGAGCTCTGATACCAAGTGACGCACTCCCAACTCCTTGAGGGACTCAAATGTGAGTCCAAGTGAAAGACATCGGAAGAGGGAGAAGTCGGGGCACACTCCCTGGCTCACAACACTTTGAGGGGTAAAAGGGCGTGTTGGAGCTCCGGGATGGGACTAGGAAGAGTTGACGAGCTTCATTCACTCACACGGGCCTGCACACAACCCACACAAAATGGTTAGTGCATAGTTGGAGCACCTTTGGTGCTAGGACGAGCCATGGGCAATACGAACACACAAGACTCACCACGGCATGGACTTGGGGGAAGCCACCACCTTCCCCCTTATAGTATACTCTGGACCTCTCCACGAGGCCCACATCCAAATGGCTTTTCTCTCCCAGGACTCCCGCGACTTTGGAGCCGCATAACTTTGCGAGAAAACCTTGGATCGAGGTGCGGTCTAGAGCAAAGTTATAGCCCTCATCAAGATCTTTCCAACGGTATGTCGCACGTCATCTGCAGCCAAGTAAATCACTTCGATTCCCGACTTTTTCTGGTCGGGAGTCAAACTGGCAGTTTGACTCCCGGCCCTTCTTTTGGCCATAACTTTTGTTTCAGATGTCTAAATGAACAATGCGAGCCCATTTTAGACATCTACATTCCAAAAGATTTCAAATGATATAAAGAATGCCACAAGCCATTAAATTTTGACTCCTCAAATCGCTCTCTGAAATTTCGGGAGTCCACTGGGACTCCATCTCCCAAAGTGGGAGTTGCCTTGGGAGTGTGACTCCCTCATGCTTTTCTACACTCCCAGGAGTATGTGATGTGACTCCCGCGCTTCCTCTTGGCCCGCACCTTTGCAACCCCTTTGCCTTGGTCGCGAGCCCAAAGCTAGGGTTGTGACACAAGGTGTTTGAATAACACCCAACACATTACTTGCAAAAGTTTCAAGTACATTTGTCAAAAGTTTACGTTGTTTGATTATGAACATACAAGTACAATTAAATACTTTATAATTTTGGAAACCTTTTCAATTCATGTAAGTAAGTTTATATGGTAATTGTGATTTCTAGTTTCATCTTTTGAGGAAATTTAGGACATGAAATCTCTTTTTATTGTTGTGCTTGTGTTCAAATTCGTTATTGTTTTGATCTTTTGATCTTTCTGTTTTATTTTCCTTATTTTTTTCCACTTATGCATGATTATAGTCTTGTCATGGGCTAGGATCTAGTAAGGAATTAGTACTTGCCTACTTCTAATAACCTAGGTTTTACTTTGTTACTTCATTGTTTAATGTTTTTACTTAGATGGATGCATGACTATGTACTTGTGGCACATCTTGGAGTTATTTGCTTACTTCACCAACTACTGGCTTGGAAGGGGTACTTTAGTAATTGGTTTATCTCTACTTGCATGCATGCTTGTTTACTTGCCATAGGTTGTGGGGTTACTTACCTACTTGGCTAAGGATTATATGTATTTAGTTACTTTGTTAACTAAATGCTAGCTACTTGCCATGCATGCTTATGTATTTGTAGTTGTGAAGTTACTTACTTACTTGGTTAAGGATTATATGTATTTAGTTACTTTGTCGGTTAATGCTAGTGTATTTGACATGCATTCAAATATGTACTTGTTGTAGCTATGAAGTTATTTGCCTGCTTGAAACTAAGTTTCGGTTTAAGTTGGGTACTTTGGAGATGGATTGTTATCTACTTGTTATCTAGGTTGGGTGACGCGCTCCCAAGTTCCTGGTTAGACCCAAAAAGGGTCCAACTATGTGAAAGAGCGGAAGTAATTGGAACTTCGTGCCGCTCCCAGCTTCCAGCATTAAAGGGGGTGAGAAGGGTGTGCTGAAAGCTCCGGGATTAAACTAGGAAGAGGGACAACTACTTAGTTACTCGGTCCTGCATCAAAACCAACCACAAGTTGGTTAGTTCACCTTTAGAAACACCCCTGGTGTTGGGATAAGCCACGGGCAACACGGATTCACTTGACTCACCATGGCCCGGACTCGAGGGAAGCCACCACCTTCCCCCATATAGTATTCTATGCGTTGCTTCGCCGCACCCACATCTAAATGGCTTTTATTCCCGGGACTCCCAAGGAGGAGTCCCGAAACTGTCTCGGTTTGGACTCTTGGGACTTTGGGAGCTCATAGCTCCCGGCTCAAACCTTGGATTAGGATGAGGTTTAAAGAAAACTTGTAGCTCTCCTCAATAGCTTTCCAATGGTGTGTCGCACTCTATCTACACACATCGGGATTGGGTCGATTCCCGACTTTTTGTGGTCGGGAGTCAAATTGCCAATTTGATTCCCGACCTTTCTTTCGACCATAACTTGTGCTGCAAATGTCCAAATGGTTGATGCGAGACCATTTTCGACATTTAAACTTCAAGGCCTTTCCAACGGTATAAAGAACACTTCAAGGCGAGGTGTTTTGACCTCTGCAATCGAGCTTTGAAGTTGTGGGAGTCTCGGAGGACTCCAAGTTCCCACTTTTGGGAGTGTGAGTCTCATCTTCACACTTGCCTCAAAGTGGGGTAGCGACACTCTCCCCCACTAGAAGAAAAGGTCAATGTCCTCATTGACATTTAGAATTTTCACTCATAATTGCAATTGCTTTCTTTTGGATCCTTGGCCATTTTTTGCCACTTTGTGGCTGGGCCTTGTCTCAAGTTAACTTAGGCGTCCCCAAGTTTCCAACACTTTCTTGACAAGTCCAAAAGGGTCCCTCACAAACCCTCTTTCAATGCTTCGTAAAAAAACCTAAATTAGCCTAATTGACAAAGCCCTCATTTGGGAGGAAACTATTCCATTCTTCCCCTCATGAAGAACCCAAGTCAAGTCTACTCTTGACCTAAGCTACTTGACATGACTACTTTCCCAACCTTGCGCCTTGATCACAACAATCAAGCCTTAACTAAAAGGTTTGCTTATCAAGGTACGAAAAACGACATTTGGGTTTTATAAAAACCCAAGTCCTAAGCTACACGATTAAAGTACGCAAACAGGGTCATGACTTCCCGCGTTGGCCGCCACTACCAACCAACCCTTTGGGATGCACTTAAAGCATGTGCATGTCCCCGCAAGTTCACCTTGCTTGCCTCCTCTTTTGGGGCTGAGTTTCCTCAACCCCAAGGTAGGAGTCCGATTTTGATTTGGGCCTACGCAAGATAGTTCCATTTGTCCAATGCCATTTGACAACCTTATTTGCACTTATACAAAATTCTCGTGATATAATCTCTTGGAACTTTTTAACCTTTATTTCACTTGCAACTTGATGTGGTACATTTTATGTGACACTCTGCCCCACTAAAAGAAAGGTGATGTCCTCATCACGTTCTACGTCTCTTCTTTGCCGGTCTAGTGTGGAATTCTTCTATGGCTTCTTGGGCATGCTCCATGTTGAATTCATTTACGCAAGATGCCTCTATTGGATGGTATCCTTTCCATTTAACTAAGTATTCCCGCTCTCATCCTCTTAGTTGCCTTGACTTGAGCACGCCCCTCTCACCCCCTTTAGTGCTGGAAGCTAGGAGCGGCATCAAGTTCCAACTACTTCCGCTCTTTCACATAGTTGGACCCTTTTTGGGTTTAACCAAGAACTTGGGGGCGCATCACTTGGTATCAGAGCTCCAATTAAGCTCGATTCACTTCTTAGGAGGTTTGAATGGCACCCAAGAAAAACTGTAAGCAAGTTCAAGAAACCATGTTGGAGGAACTCGTCGACGACCGAGTAGTCCTACCGAAATCAATTGGGGAGAAAGAACCAAAAACCCGGGAGGACCAAGATGAGCCCGAAAGTGAGGAAGAGCAACGGAGCTCAGTCCTATTCACCCTAGAACAATTGGAAGTCCTCAAGATGAATAGGCCTAACTTTAGTGAGTTGGTTGCGGCCTTCAAAGGGGGGTCATCCAAAAATGTGGGATATCAACTGGCCAAGCTCGAAAACTTTGATGGTGCCCGTGACCGAAAGGTTGTGGATGTTTGGCTTGCGGAGATGGAGGATTATATACATGCCGCCAAGGTTGGATGACATTCGGTCGTGGAGCTTGCCCAACCCTACTTGAAAGGCTATGTCGCCACATGGTGAAGAACAGTGAGACAAAAGGAAGGGAAGAGCCATGGCTACACTTGGGAGTTCTTCAAGGACCGCGTTGAGATTGAATTTGTCCTGAGGAATTCCGACTACATCTCGAGGTGCAAACTTCATGACCTTGTGAATGCCACAAATGAAAATTTGAAGCAATATGTAAGGGCTTATTTTGAACTCATGCTTGAGATCCGGCACATGCATGAGTTGGATCGTGTGTGCCAATTTGTGATGGGAGTTACTTACCTATTTGGCTAAAGAATACATGTACTTGTTATAGGTTGTGGAGTTAGTTACCTACTTGAATAACTACTAGTAGTTTTAATGGCTACTTACCATGAATGTTATCTACTTGCTACTTTCAATTTTTTCTTGTTTTTGCTTGTAAGGTTACTTGCCTACTTGTCCAAAGTTTTATTCTACTATTTTTAGTTATTTAGTACAATGCATTACTTGTACTTAATTGAATTTTCCACTAATCGTATACTTGCATGTTATAGGGTTTATATGTCATTTGTATTATAAATTCCATTAAAATAGTACTTATTTTGGAACTTGGCATTTTGTAGTTAGAGTTTTATACTTGGTTCTATGAAAGTTCATGTAGAATGTAAAGTTAGGCTTCGAGCTTTTGAAAAGCTCTAAAGCCCTACTATGTAAGGAGGCTTAAGGAGTGCAACACGTGCGCATGCAAATATCAAACAAAAATGGTGGAACTATGACATGGTTTCAATAATATGTGGACAACTTCAAAGGGGTTCACAGTGGAATGTGTAATTGCAGCTATGATGTTTGTTACTATGAGACTTTAAGGCACTACATTGTTGAATGAATATAATTTTTCGAGCTCACTAACATGTGGACTTTGAGCTTATGTCCAATTGGGGATTATGTATGGCACAATCCATGTTGTTTAAAAGTTGAGTGCCTGAATTGTGGTGTAGATATGTTCATGACATGCCCTACTCAAAAGAATAAACATCTTGCTCTATGTATGTATTCGAAGTGTTATGAGTTGGTTATTCATGATACAAGGTGAGTTGCAAATCCCAACAAAGTTTTACGATTACAATATAAGAAATAACAACAAAGAAGTTTTTTTATTATTTGAAGCTAAAGGTTGTGATGCACAATTATGTGTCCAAATTCCAAGATGATCAAATATAATATTTATTTTTAAAAAATTCCACCTACATCTACATTGTTAGCTATGGATTTTTCAAAAAACTACTCATTTTAAGACTACAATGAAGTCCAAGAAATGCATTGGCATTCTTTTCAAATAACAATTTTGGTTCACATTTGTTATTGATGGAATCCCACATCCACCCAAAAGAAGCTTTTGACTAAGTATCATCATTATATTTATGATGACAATGAACATGATACACTCTTTGTCCAACAACATTTCAAACTACAATGGGCACATTTGACCTTTGGGTGTAGTCACAATGCAATGAGCCAAAAAGGGTGTCAAACCATAGTCAAAACTATAAACATTTTTACATATGTCCACATGGTGCCATTCAAATGTAATCATAATAATGATAAGTTGTGCTTAGTGACAAATACATATGTTGAAAAATTCAAATTGAATTGCCATTTATTCCACATTTCAATTTGTTATGAGTACAAGACCTTTGAAGTTGGACCTATACTATGTTCAATAATTTCTAATTTCTTAAGGGGCCTTTAATTTGCAGAATATTAATTTTTTTACATCCAATTTTTTTTGAGTGGTTGGAAACTAATAACTACAATAAACAAAATACTCAATACTAAAAAAGTATGTAAGTTGAATTTTATTAAGATTCAAAGTTGTTTTGAAATTCAATAGTTTTTTACAACATGTAAGTGGGGATTAATGCATATGGTGTATGAATCAAAGTTGTAGTTTAAAATATAAAAAAACTAAATCATGAAGTTATCGATGCAATTTTGTATATATGGTTTGACAAGTGTTCAAATGCATCACAATTGTAAACATAATCAAAATAAAAAAGATTGGTCCAATATTGATGTCGCCTAATGAATTACTTGTATCTAATGCCTAGCTTAATTGAGACTAATTTGCAAAAAAACCCATGCAAAGATTCCATCTAAGTGCACACATTAATTGATCCACTGGAAAGAGGTTTGTTTGCACATTACACAAAAAACCTCAATAGTTTTAATCTTGAAAATAGAGGATGTGTTATGGATGTTTAACAAATTTTCATTAATGGCAAAAGCTTTAAACGATCACATCTTCATTGCTTTTCTTGCTCCAATGATCAACGTTCTTCCCTTTGAACATGTTAGTTTCCTTCGTAATCATTGCCTTGTGCATTTATTGGAAAAAAATGTTCTATCAAGAATGAACATGTGTGCTAAAGCTCTCTCCTTGGCATTCACACGGTCTTTTGTCTCACATGATTGAAAAGGGTATTTGCAAAAGTGAGCGTGTACATTAAAACGTCAAACAATCTTATTGTTATCATATGCATAGGATTCCATTGAGACAAATGTTGGTAAGAGTGAACATGTGTAGATGAGCTATTTTTCACCCACCATTAATATGTTAACATTTCACCATGACAATATTAAGTTAATCTGTAGAATAATCTTCAGGCACGAATGATGTACTTGAAAGATTTTTAGGATGTAGTCCTAATACATCTTTATTTAGTCTTCACTTTTATCACACTTTTAAATAGAATCAAAATCAAACTTAAGTATTAACATTTCCACCTGAATGGCCTCTGGTGAATTACAACTTAATAAACAAGTTTAAGGGGATAGATCACAATTGCAAAAACTCCAGAATGCGACAAATGGTGCGAGCTAGGTATTCAACTCCATGCTCCATGGAAAGGGGGTTGATTGGGCCTCATAATTAACGATAGTGGCCATCACCGGGAACCCAAGTTCGATAATGAAGACGAACATCGTCGTGTTCACATTAACACTCTTCAAACCTTTCTAGTGTCGCTCCACACGCAGGGACAAATTCTAAATAGATTGCTAAGGCATGCGGTTAGGAGATAATCGACAATCCCATGCCGAACGATCAACTCGAGTGCGCACCACTCTTTTGGACGATTTTTTTTCGTGCGACCGTTGAGAGACATTCACATCAAGTGCTGCTTCTTTAAGCTCTTCCTTTTCTATTAGTGAAACTGGAGGATTCAAGGGCGTAGCAACATCATCTGCCATGACTAAATTCACCTACATTAACAAAAAACCAAAAGGGTAGCAGAAATAATGTGATACTTGTGTTCAGAAGGGGTCGAGGCTTTTTTATTTAACAAATTAGGGTAGGCATAAGGTGTGAGAGTGATGGTGGAACCTCATGAAAACTCAAACATCCTAGATCTAATGGATTCTTTGAACCCTAATTTCGACGCTGGATCTAGAAGTATGTGGGGGTTTTTGTGATGCAAATTTTAATTCCAATTTACTGTGTACTACATAGTTAATTAGTGCATGGAAAAAAAAAATAGGGGATACTAAAAGAGTAAATGGTACGTGGGGATGTTACTTCAACCATTGAATTGATTTAATCAAATAAGGACTCAAGGATGTTTACTTGTTACTACTGATAAATTGTCCTAGTAGTTAGTTACTTGAAATAATTAGGATGAAGAAGTAGGATGCGAAGGTCAACGGACAGAAAGGATAAGGATCAAGCTCAGGAACCTCATCAAGATATCCAAGATAAGGGAAAGGATGAGTCCTCCAATCCTGTTAGTCATGAGGATTGTCATCCTATTTGATTAGAGGATGGAATATTTTTTTGTGTCTCATTGGGCCCAAGAATTCTCATCCTAAAATCAATTGGAGGGCAAATCATTCTCAATTTTCGTTGGCTCTTGAAGGATGAGGAGGCCATTGATTGGAGGGGAGGATTTTGAGGCTTCCATTGGGCAAGGGGAACAAGCTCAATGAAAGGTCATGGAGGCTTACCAAGGGAGAGGGAAGTCTCTTGGGTTGGGGAAAGGAAAAAACAAGAGAAGGAATGTGTGAAAAAAAGAAGGGGGGATTAATTCTTATGTGTGGAAAGGTGTTGTTCATGAGAGAGAGGTGTGCAAGATTTAAGCATGGAAGGATTTCCGTGACAAAACCTTTAGAGTTTTATTTCAAATAGTTGTTCCTCCCAAATTCACCGTTGGATTTGTGTCAAACTTAATAAGAGTTCTTGTTTAGGAGGTGTAAAAGGTTCTCTTCAAATTTTTGCATCATCAGTTTGGTTGTAAGGGAGCTACATTTGTTGGAAGTGGAGGGTGTTGTAGTGGAGTTCATGGAAGGATTTCCATGACAAAGCCTCTGGAGTTTTATTTCAAATAGTTTTTCCTCCCAAATCCACCGTTGGATTTGTGTCAAACTTAATAAGAGTTCTTGTTTAGGAGGTGTAAAAGGTTCTCTTCAAATTTTAGCATCATCAGTTTGGTTGTAAGGGAGCTACATTTGTCGGAAGTGGAGGGTGTTGTAGTGGAGTTCATGGAAGGATTTCCATGACAAAGCCTCTGGAGTTTTATTTCAAATAGTTTTCCCTCCCAAATCCACCGTTGGATTTGTGTCAAACTTAATAAGAGTTCTTTTTTTGAAGGTGTAAAAGGTTTTCTCCAAATTTCAGCATCATCGATTTGGTTGTAAGGGAGTTACACTTGCCGGAAGTGGAGGGTGTTGTAGTGGAGTTCATGGAAGGATTTCCATGACAAAGCTTCTGGAGTTTTATTTCAAATAGTTTTTCCTCCCAAATCCATTGTTGGATTTGTGTTAAACTTAAAACAGTTCTTTTTTAGGAGGTGTAGAAGGTTCTCTCCAAATTTCAGCATCATTGATTTGGTTGTAAGGGAGTTACACTTGCCGGAAGTGGAGGGTGTTGTAGTGGAGTTCATGGAAGGATTTCCATGACAAAGCCTCTGGAGTTTTATTTCAAATAGTTTTTCCTCCCAAATCCATTGTTGAATTTGTGTTAAACTTAAAACAATTCTTTTTTAGGAGGTGTAGAAGGTTCTCTCCAAATTTCAGCATCATCGGTTTAGTTGTAAGGGAACTACACTTGCCGGAAATAGAGAGGGTTGAATTGTCTATTTTTATTTTCCTCAATCTAAGCAAAATGATTCTTAGTCCCAAGGCTTAACTCTTGATCAAAAAAATAAAAACTTATAAGATTTTGTAACATGGTTCCTTTTAGATTAGCTTTTCAAAAATCCAATGCATGTTAGATTAGGAGGTTGTATGTAGATGTTATGACGAATGGAACAAGAGGGGTTCAACCATCAAGTGTGACATTGAATGAACATCAACATAATGCCCCTTCACATTCTATCATGGTGAGTTACGATTCTCCCATAATGTATTTGTATCTTCCAAGTGGACATAACACATTAGATTCTTAGTGAACTTCATTGCATTACATTGAACCACTTTACTTGTTAGACTACAACTACATAGTACTTCCACTTCCAAGCGGGTTTTATGAGTGCATATCTTCATGTTGAAGGTGTGCAAGAATGTCTCACAACTAGTTGGCTCACACATTGTTATGAGCTTCCAATATGTTTCCTTGTAACTTTTCTAGTTATGTAATTTTAGTCATTAACATTCTAGTTTGTTTTACATCTTTGTGATCCCCATTAATAGTTGACAACACATGTTATGTTGGCATTAGAGGATGCAAAACCATATATTAATTGGTAAGGTGTATAACTTGTTGCCACCTTGTAAACAATCCTATAAGAAAACATAACTATAGACAAATGTTCATCCTAGTTTGTTATTTTTTCATTAACCAACTTGGTCAATAGTCTACCAATGACTTTGTTAGTAGAATTTGTTTGTCCATTTCCCTATGGATAATACGTAATAGAATTAATATGCTTCAATAGAAACTCTTTTGTCAAAAGTTTTATTGTGTCATTGATAAAATGTACTCCCTGAGCTATGATCATGGTCAATGGACATCCAACATCTGGTCAATATATACTCATATAAAAATCTAGCTATAACTACTATAGTATTGGTACTAATTGCCTTTGCCTCTACCCGCTTGGTTGCATAATCTATAGTTAACAAAATGTATTTGTTTCCTGTTAGTCCACTGGTTAGATTGGACCTATAAAATCTAAACCCCACTTCATAAAGGGTTCTTTTAGAAATGTTGTTACCAACTTGGCCAAACTTTTTGTTTTGAGTCCTCCAACTTTATAACAATTATCACAACTTTTGCAAAAGTCATGAGTATCCTTGAATAAAGTTGGCCACCAGCACCTTGCATCCAAAATTTCCTTTATAATAATATCTACAACAAAATGTCTTCCAACCATTCTTTCATGTAGATCTTTTAGAAAAAAATGTGCTTCTAAGGTTGTTTAACATCTAGACATTCTATTGTCTTGTCCCACTTTATACATAATTCCCTCTTTCAAAGTGAAAGGCTATGACTTTCTATCCAACTTTTGTTTCTAAATTAGGTTCAGAGTTTTTGGCATCTAACATGTTTTTGAATAGGTTTTTACTTCTTGCATTCATATATGCTCTACAAAAAACAATGATGCATCCACATTCTAATTTGGGACACCCAATGGTTCTGAAGTGTCTAGTAATATGGATAAAACAACAACTACATGTGTTTTACCGGTTTTATAAACTATTATGAACTCCTAGTCTAAGAATAACAACAACCATCTTGTTATCCTTCCTAACACTTGTGGTTTGTTGACCAAGTACACCAGAACCATGTGGTCTACATAAAAAATAATTTTGTTTCCCAATAAAAAATGTTTGAACTTATGCAAAGCATAAACCGTTGTTAAGGCTTCTCTTTATGTAGTAGCATAATTTTGTTATACTTTATTGAACTATCTAGAAGCATAAATTATAGGTTGGTCATACTTACTAGTTGGGTTCTGTGCCAAGATTGAACCTACTCCAACAATGATGCATCTACGTGCACATTAAATTTATAGGTATTATAATTGGTGCTTCCATGTATTTATGTTTGATTTTATCTTAAGCATTTTGACATTATGTGGTCGAAATAAAAGGTTGTGTTTTCTTCATCAACTTAGTGACACTAGTAGAAAATGGCCATTTTACAATTGGTCCATGTGACTAATTTTTAGTTATAAGCGACATTTACAATTAAAAGTCACATTGGACAAATTACATTGACACTAGTCGCAAATGACAATGAATTTTGGATGAAAGAAAAAGTCAACGAAATACACCTTTCATCCTTTGACTGGTCATATACGTATTGTCACTTGCAACTAAAATGCGACTTTTATGGTGAACAATGGGAACAAGTTATATGTTGCCACGTGTCCCAACATTTTTGGTTGCAAACTACTTGCAACTAAAAAAATCTATCCCATATGTTTTCGCTTTCATTCTCATCTTGAAAATTATATAATTAAGTAGGTAAATGACAACTAACTAGCTAATTAATTAGCTAACCAATTCATATTATTACTTCATTCATTAAAGCTATTTATGAACTATTACATAAAATATTATATATTTTTATAACTATATTTTTCCTTCAAAAATAAAATTTTCATTTGTATAATAATTTATTAAAATTTCATTTTGACTAATACAATAATTATTAAAGAAAAATGAAAAGTAAAAATAAAAATAAAAAATCAATAATTGACTATAATCAATGAATAATTGATAATTAATAAATATCAATTATATATTTTGAAATATATAAATTAAAACTATATATAAATATTTCATAGTAATTATTATATTAATCTAATAATATTTAGAATTGATTACTTATAATAATAATAATAATAATAATAATAATGTAATTTGTAGCTAGCCTAGGTTAGCTATTTTATTATTATCACTGTTATTATATATTATTAGATCACTTGTTAGAGCTATTATGATTTATTCTAATTAATTTTTTAATAAATAAAAATTAATTTTTAATAAGTACATTAGTCATTTGAAAAGAATTTAATATTAATTTATTAATATATTAAATTTTAATAATTACTTCAGTAATTATATAATTATTTTCTTGTCATTCTAATATCATCATCATCATCATCATCATCATCATCATTATGATCATTATGTAATAAGATATTACTATTTTGAATTTTCAATCAAAGTTAATATAGAAATTTAGTTTTTTATCACATGTAATTAATCTAAATATAATAATTATAATAAATGTCATTTTTAATCATTTTAAGAAGTATAATAAGATGGTTTGGATAAATTTGTAATATGGACACAATATATTTTGCAAATATCTTACATAAAAGTTTAATATACTCGAAATATACACTATTTAGTGTAACCATAATATTAAGGCCATTTATGATAATAATAATACTTGAATACATGTATAATATGGTTGTTCACATAAATTCAAAATATACATTTAAAAATCCTAATGCATCCAACTATATTCTTTAGAATGCACAAAATACACATTTGTATATTCATAAGGTTGCAACTAAATTGGTCACATTTGCAACTAATGGGACATAAATTATTTTTTTGGAATGAAGACTAAATTAAATGTTGTTCACATGGAAGGATGAACACCAAAATAGTTGCAAACTAGTTGCACTATAGTCGCAAATATGACCAACACAAGAAATAGTTGCAAAAATGTCCAAATGTAGTTGCAAATAACTAATAGTTGCATGTAGTCGCAAATAAAGTGGTTACATTTTGGCCAATTTCTACTAGTGTGATTAGTGCCATGATAAAGACAAATTTCTTGATAAAACATCTATAAAATTGAGCCATAACATTCAAAACCTGAATTTGTTGTGGATTGGTAGGTATTGGCATATTCACTATTGCCTAACCTCCTTATGGTCTAGTATTTTTCCTTCCTTGGAAACTATGAACCTTAAAATCAATAAAACAAATACCATAAAGGCACATTTCTTTGGGTTAAGACTAATTTTATATTTTCTGCACCTAAAAACAAAGTTTGAGCTTCATCAAATGACTTTCCATATCAATATAAATTATGAAATCATCCAAAAATATCTTCATGAACTAGTTTAAGTACTCTCTGAAAGCTTTGCTACCTATATTTTTGTTGGTGTTTCATCCACTTAAATATCATCCTGGCTGTGATGGTACTAGGTTGTTGGATAAACCTTGTTTTCCAATGAAACCTCTACACGACTTCTACAACTATTTGATATGACGTCCCTTGCTTTGGATCAGATTCAATAATGAAACCATTTTTTCTAAGAGTGTATTGTGCCAATCAAGAATAATTATGGTTATATTTCAAAGATTAGATCTTCTTCTTCATCTATTGACCTTTCCATCAAGTCATAACAAACAAGTACTTGGGGCCTTCTAGTTTTTGTTCCCAATTTCCTATCAATTGATATTATTGTTTTGAATGTTCCATTACCTTGAACAATAATGACATTGTTACCCCAATCATGTGTAACCTTTGCATCTATGAACCAGGGTTTTCTTAGCAACATAGAATAACTAGAATCTACGACATTGTTTTTCAAAACAATAAATGTGATTATATATGGTATACTAGGTATGTGAATCTTCAAAAAAATTATGATTCTTAAAGGTCTAGTCATACTCTGATCTTCCATTCTAAGGTGGTATGGAGCTGGTTTTGGTTTGGGTAAACCTAATTTTTTTTTGAAGTTTTATATTATAATGTTCACATTTGCCCCTCCATCTATCAAAACATCCTCAACAATGTTTTTCCCAGCTTGTACTTGGATAATTACCATTTGGTTATGTAACTCTATAGTCATTATGTATAGTTTAGAATGTGTTTAAACCACTATGGCTACAGTAGGCTCTAGTATATGCTTAGTAGTTATATTAGGTTTTTTTGGCTCTAGTTTTTGACACATATACTTTTCAAGATCTAGTGCTATCTTTAACAATTAATTTAACCTCAAAGTATAAGTAGTCTCTAACGTTTGTTTACTAATATCTTGGAATATTTAATCCATAGACATAAGTTTGTTAATAGGATTAAAAGAAAAACTTTGTGATACAATTGGTTTAATAGACACCTCAAATTTTGGCAATCTTACCTTAACTTGTACTCCACTATGCTTTCTCCTTTGGAATCAAGTTTTTGTGGTGGGTTTTCTATTTGCATCTCCTATATAGTCTTGATGAAATATTGTTGTAGTTTCTACTCCTCTTTCTAGTCAACAATAAATTTCTTTTTAATTGGTTCTATGTCTTTAAACATTTGTTCTTCAATAACCTTGCTCTTGGTGATGGCCATATTCACATCCACCATATGGATTAAAGGATTTGAAACATTGGGTTCTACCATAGCTTGTTTCTCTATTAACTTCACTCCTTTGTTCTTAAACATATTTTGCATATGTCTAGTGTTAGCACAGATATGATAGGAATACCTCACATGCCTTTGTATTTTAATATATTGAATAGTAACCTCAGATATTGTAGGAACATTATTTTCCTTTCTTTTGACTCTATAGGTTTCAACATAATGATTTTTCCTATGACAAATTATATAGTACATTCATGTTTTCTTTGGGATTGTTTAAGGTTTATGAGCTCATATTATCTTACTACTTTGTGGTATTAACAAATTGCTTGTGGCCTCTATTTCAAAAATTCCTTATTCACAAACCAAAGTTGTTTCCTTATGTTGTTGTAGAGTTACTCTCTTCATACTTGTTGTTACATGAAAATATGGTTGTAATTTAGATTTGAAGATAGTAGTTAAGAAACTATATGTTGTCTTATGTTGAAAACTATTGGCCAACTTCAATAATCTCTCACAATAAACTTCCACTATTTCATTCTTTTCTTGTTTCATGTTTTTCAATTATAGGTAAACTTGTTCATCATTCTGAAATTTTTTATAGCTTTTACAAAAAACTAATTGCAACTTTGTAAAAATATAATTTGGGTAATCTTTGATATAATTGTTACACCGATCAAACATAATATCTTTGAGGGTAAAACTAAACATATTAACAATTTTTGCATCATTTGTTTCACTATTTGCTATAATGATAGCTTTAAATATTCGAACATGAACATTTGGGTCAAAATCTTTGACATACTCATGATAGTTAAGTGGCCAATGTTAAGGTCTATTTGGTAGTAACAATGGTTTGCTTGGATTCACCATTGGCAATCCAAAATACCATGGAGGTCTTGGTGGATCCAAGCTACCTCCTCCTAGATCTAATGGCTAATTAACCAAAAAATTGTTCACCCTTCTAGGTATATTTTCATGCAAACTCACAAATTTTGTTCCCCTTGGAGTTTGTGATTTGGATTTGACACCATCAACAATATGAACTAGTGTTAATATAAACAGAGCTTTAGTAACTGTAAATATAAATCGGGGCATTGCCACATATAATGGAACAGATCTTATTGGTTCCATTTTGAAATTTGAAGTTCTTGCATAGGTAACTCCGATATTGTTTTGGTGTAACAAACTTGGTATAGAAACTGCAAAAATAGGTATTACATTTGCCATAGTCTAAGCTCTCATTTCCACTATGTTTTTTCTTTAAATCTATTCTCTAATTCTATTTGGAATTCTAACCGTCTCATGGTATAGATCCTCTAACTTAATATGTCCATGATTCCCTACTCTTGCAAGTTCCAAATTTAGATTTTGGAAATGTTCAACAAATCCTTGCTTCACATTATCTTCAATAAATGGGCATTTAATGATATGATGTCCAATCTAACAGCAACCTGTGCAACATGGAGAATTTGGTATTGGAATTTTATTCACACTGTAAATCCTTTTACTCCAATCCCTTCGAACTCCTCTAACTATTTTTCCATTCTATTGATTAAATATGGGTTCATTGTACTTCACTTTTACAGCCATAGGAACACCTCTTGGTATTATTGGTTTTGTTCCCGATAAGATTATAATTTCTTGTTTAGTTACAAGTATTGGTTCAACATTTATGGACATTTTAATACCATGAGTTGCAGCTTCTTGTTTGATGACATAATGAGTCGAAGGTTCAAAATTTTGAGTTCGTTGTTCAATCTTTTCATTCTTCCGATTATTTCAATAATAAGGAGGTGAAGCAAATATATACCTTTGTACTACTTCCACCCTTCCCAACTTGTTGATTCCTTCTTCTTCTTCTTCTTCTTGAATAAGAGCATCAAAGTTATGTTGTTGCATTAGATATGCTGATTCTAACACAACTTTTTGTTAAGGTTCAGATTCCCAACTCCTTTGAATAAACTCAACATGTGAGTCTACATTTTCAATATGACGTTCTTCCCTCATAGAATTTTGTAACAGACTACTAGTTCGCTTGTGTGTTTCACCAATTTACACTTCACGAAGAATAATCGATGTTGCTTGAAGCATTTTATGGCCTATAAGTCTCTTTTATATCCACGGATGTCTCTAGTCTGTTTGAAAAACGCTTCTAGGTGTTTTAAATCATTAATATAGTTGATATGCACTCAAATTGTTGTTAATGGCAATGTCATTTTCCACTTGTTCATGTAATAGAACTTGATTTAATTATCTCCTCAAACTTTTAATTACAATTCTATTTTCCATCTTTCCACATCCTAATACAAATTTGAACAAACTCATGCATTAGAACAAAATCCTCATAATTAATTACTCTGCTTAAATTTGCTTCTTGAACAACAAATTATGATCAAGATTTGAAAAAAATGCATAAAATGAAATTGAACTTCACTCTCTACCTATAAAAATAAAAATTTCAATAATGAACATAAACAACATTTTGAAATTCACTTTGAATTCAAACCCTAGGATGGTCGCCGAATGGTAAATATATAAATTTTAATCCTATATTTTGGTCTAAAACCTAGATTTAAATGTAATAAAACTACTACTAACAAAGTTTGTTCATTTAGATATACTTATAACTAGTTTCAAAATTACAATCAAGTAATGAAAGTATGATAAAAACATCAAAACAACAAATTTTAACTATGGAAACAAATCTTTTCCATAAATCAAAGTATATTTATCTCATATTAAAATAAAGTTCCATGTTTTACAATGATACAATGGTCCTCATCTCTTCTTCTTCTCCCAAGATATTCCTCAACAAAAATAGTCCTATGTTTTATTCAAATTCAAATGGTGATAAAAACTATGTAATCCAACTTGTAATTCCTAAATCAGTAACTAAGTAAATAAAATTATACTTATTAATAACCACAAGTAGCTACTCCCTTAACAAGAAGGGACATTATTTTCCTATAGGTAGCTTCTCCATTAAAGTTGTAAGAATTGAAATTTGAAAGTTTTTGTCTAGATTTAATCTTTTTTGTTCAAAAAGTTGGAGTTCATGTCTATGTGTATATTAGTCATAAGGGTACCCAAACATTCAGCACTTGGGGCTTTCCAATGACCAACTGAAAGTGGGAAGAATGCCTAGCACACTCAAATGTAGTGATGAAGCTTTGGGGTAGATCCCATTGTGAGTTAGACCCATAATCCACATTTTGAAAGGCATGCTTTCTACAACCTTCAATTTACTAATGCATGATGCAAACCTCTTCTTTATCTTTAAGGATGGTTACTTTGGTATTGGAATAGTCTAATCTATACTAGTTATATTACGGTTTGCAATTTTTGAACTTTTTTATGATCTACATGGATGAACCTTGTTCAATGTAGTTTTGTAAGTTATAGTAATGTCATTGTTGGTTCTTTCAAATTTTGCAGATCTAGTTCTAGTACCTCAAATGTAGTAGTTTTAAAAAACTTGGACACAATGTAAGGTTGATACCACAAGATGAACTTTATGTGCAAAGGTTGGTGTAGGAACATCATATAGTTGGTTCAAGATTTCAAAATTTGAGAATCCATTTCCAATGCCTCAAATGTGGTAGTTTTTGAAAACTTGGACACCTTGTGAGGTTCATACCAAAACATGATTTTTTTATCAACTTGGTTGGTGCAAAACTTCATAGTTGCACGTATGGTTTTAGAACTTCAAATGTGACAATTTTTGAAACTTGGACATGATGTAAGGTTGGATACCACAAGATGGCTTTCTATGCAAAGGTTGGTAGACTTGGTTTTAAAACCAATTGATCATTCAAGGGTATGTGATTGTAAACATTTGATGTTTTTGCTAGTGGAGATTTTAGTGAGCACCATATCATATATTCAAAGGTTTGATATTCTTGTACATTTTAATTTTGGTGATAAGTTTTGCATGGAATTTTTGTAGCTTGTAGGCTGATAAGGAAGCTTTTTGGAATGGTCTAACAGTAAAAAAACGTGAACCCTAATCAATATGTGTGAATCTTATGATTGTGCATCTTTTAATGGATGGACCAATCCTCTTTTGAATTATATGCACAAGTTCCATGCCCAATTCAAATGTGTAAATGTACACCTAAAAGGGATACCTCCAATGTTATATCAACTTGGGAAAATTAATTTGTCCAACCTTTTTTTGCTTTAAATGGGTTATTGTTGTTACTTGTAGGTGGATTATCCATGTTTTTAAGATGTTTTTCAATAAGCTATGGTGCTTGTTGCAACATCAATCTTTTGGACTTAGTTTGAACTCCCATTACTACAAAATGTGGGTCTAGTTCACTAATCCTTGTTCATTAGACCAATGACTTCACTACTTCTTCACTGGTCCCCATTCATTACAACCAGTGAATTCACTCAAATCCAATGAAATCACTTGGCATATAGGGACACCTTTTGTTGTAGTAATCCCCATGGAGTAAATAAACAACATTCAATAAATTCATAAGCAACAACTCACATTCATCTTCCACAAGTGCAACTAATAAATGTGTTTCATCAATCGTGTTTTTTTTAGTTTTATCAAAAATTTCAAGCATATTTGTAAACCTCCAATTTTTTGAACTTAACCTCTTGAAGTGTGAACAATTTGTTATCTTGCAAGGTCTCCATTTCAAGTGCCAAAAGTTATAGTGGTAATTCAATATGTTTATGGAACTATGATTTTAAAAAGATTAATTTTTGTTCAAGCACTATAGATATTAGTTCAACAACATTAAAGGTGCTTACTAGCTTAACCTACACCTTATAGTTTTAAATAGTAAGCCATTGTCAATTAAAAACATTTGAGTCCTTCTTTTGGCACCCTTTACTATGGATTTAAGATGAATTGAGATTGCAATAAGCAATCTAATCTGGTGACCCGTTGCAAATGGCCAACGATGTTGCTAAATACACTAGTGGGTCTTCCTTCATTATTAGGATACCTCATTTGGAGGGTCAAGAATTTTTTGGATCCACAAAACAGAGGGTTGACATAGGACCAAGGTTTGAAGGCAATTCACATAAACATGATCGTGTGAATTTCTCTCAACCAATAATTAACACAACATCAAGTGGTTTCATTGGTTCAAATGTTGATGTTGGCAAGTCTAATGGGATTGTTAAGGATGGAAGGTTCAAGAACATGAGTGCAGACATGGTGTGTGGAGAATTGAAAGGTGCCCATCATCATTGAATACTCATTGTTTTGCAATTCAAAGAGACTCAATGAAACATTGCGATGCCATAATCATCGCTTAAAAAACAATTTGTGGCATACCTAGTTCATGCTACAATGGTTCATGGTCTAATTTGAAAAGTTATGCACCGATCCATCACAAGTTTTGGTTTTGTGCAGATGATTCAACTTGTTGTGTTGGAGGAACTGGAAGGAAGTATTATGTCAATAGGCCATTTGTCCCATCAACGTGGCCAGTGCAAGCAAGGACCCACTTTACTCAATTTAAGTTGATAGCTTTGGAGGAGGCATGATTTGTTCAATGTGAAGCACACAAATGTGCTCCTTGCATTTTTTTGCGAATGAAAGTACAACACTTTGTAATTGACCAACATATCTTGAAGCTTGGCCAAAAACTCGTAATAACAAGCCTATCAACAAACAACCACTATTAGAACTCCTTTTTCTCAAACTAACCAATTTGACTAGATGGGTCTTTTTTATTAGAAGACATGTATTTTTTTATTAAAGGCCAAGGGCTTGAATGACAATGGGTATTTTTTGACTAATCAATTTGATTAGAATTCCCGATTTGACAATTAATCAAATCGGACATCTAGTCAAATTGGTTAATGGCCTAGTGAATAAGACCACCCAATCCAGTCAAATTGGTAAATGCCTTAGTCAATAAGGACACATGTTATATTCAATCAATATGGCTAATTAAGTAGGCTTAGTCAAAGTGGCCAATGGCTTAGTCAAAAGGGACAATGACAATTTTTAATATTAGTTGGGTATTTAGGACTACATTTAACATTTTGACTATGTTTAACTCATTAAGAAAAAGTTGAAAAATGTAAAAGTTAGCCAATCATAACTAAATGAAACATGACCAAATTAATTATGATTATATTAATTATGTATATGGTTCATCTAATTATGGTTAAATTGATTATATTGAAATTAATTATGGCTCAATTACCTATCAAAAAATAATTAAAATTAACCATGGTCAATTTAATCATGTTCAATTAACCATAGTTTGTTTAGTTGTATATGTTTTAACCATGGTTAATTTAACCATATTTATTTAACCATTATTCATCTATCCATAATTAATTATTCCATCATTTTTTTGGCCATATTTAGTGTAATTATGGTTAATTTAGCCATGATAATTGGTTTAATATATTTTAGTCAACCATTACTAGTTGGGCCATTACTAGTTTTGCCATAATGAATTTAGCCATGGTTATTATAAACATAATTAAATTAGCTATATTTATTTTTAGCATGTTATTATTTTACCTTAATTAATTTAACAATAATCAATAGACCCATAATTAATTTAAAACTATTATTAATTTAACCATAGTTTGGCTTTCCCATAATTACTTTTAAAAAATATTTTAGTCGTAATTATTTCTTTCATCTTAATTTTAATCATAATTATTTTTGCATAGTTGATTTTCCCATTAAATATTTATTAATTAGTTAGTTTAGCCAAATTTATTCTTTCACGGTTAGTTTGACCATTTCTAATTTAGCCATGTTTAATTTTCCATGATTATTTAAAACATTTTTATTTTATCCATAATTATTTCATTCAAGTTTATTTTCATGATTAATTTTTTCATTATTGGTTTTGCTATAAAATATGGAAAATTCTATTTTCACACCTTTTTTGGCTAGATTCACACCTTTTTTGCCGGGGCAGGCCAAACCCCATGATTTCATGAACCGTGAAACCGTGTAGTTTAAAATTGGACCGGCAAAAAAGGTGTGAATCTAGCCAAAAAAGGTGTGAATAGAATTTTCCTAAAATATTTATTCATTAGTTAGTTTAACCATTTCTAGTTTGGCCATATTAATTTTATTAGTGGTTAATTTAACCAAATTTATTTACTCATGCTTAGTTTAACCATATCTAGCTTATCCATGTTAATTTTGCCATGATTATTTTAATCGTTTAAATTCTAAACATAATTATTTCATTCATGTTTATTTTAGTCATAATTAATTTTCACATAATTGGTTTTTCCATAAAATATTTATTCATTATTTAATTTAACCATATTAATTTTATTATTGGTTAGTTTAGCCAAATTTATTTACTCATGGTTGATTTAACCATTTTTATTTTAGCCATGTTTGATTTTTCCATAAATAATTAAACCATTTTGATATTAGCCATAATTATTTCATTCATGTTTATTTTAGCCATTAATTTATGCATAATTGGTTTTGCCATAAAATATTTATTCATTGGTTAATTTAGCCATATTAACTTTATTAGTGGTTAGTTTAATCATTTATAGTTTAACTATGTTTAATTTTGGCATAATTATTTGAACCATTAAAATTTTATTCATAATTATTTCATTCATGTTTATTTTAACCATAATAATTTTTTGCACAAATGGTTCAGCCATAAAATATTTATTCGTTGGTTAGTTGAACCATTTTTAGTTTAACCATGGTTGGTTCAATCATAAATTATTTTATCTTTAATTAGTTTGGCAATATTTATTTTATTCATGGTTAGTTTCATAACATTGATTTAGATATGGTTAATTGAACCATAATTAGTAATTAGATTAGTCATGGTTATTTTCCATAATTATTTTTATTTTTTGGTTGCTTTAGCCATTATTAGTTTAAAATTAATAATTAATTTTTCCTAGGTTAAATTATCAACCTATTTAAGTTATGTAATGTAAGTATGTGGCTTAATAACCTAAATACAATTAGCTTATATGTAGGCGTATTTATTTATACATACCTTATACTCCACCTATTTACCTATATTTGAACCTATAGGTAACCTAGTTATATAGGCCAAGGTAGGCCATTTATATACTTATGATAAATTACTAGTTGGTTAATTAGTTATTTAGTTATAATAGACTAATGAATGTGTAATTAAAAAATTTATACTAATAATGACAAACTCTTTAATGATAATATATAACAAATTAGGTCAAATGTGTAAGAATTAGTTTTAATTTGGTTGTAATTATCAATCAACAATATAGTACATTATAACTATCTTGATATTTTACATATTTTATGGATTTATAATATGGTTGTAATTATTAATTATAACTAAACAACTAGATATTGACTATTATTAATTTTTATTTTAACTTAATTAACATACATATTTACTTACATATTTATTTATTTATTTACTTAATTTATGCAACTTACATAGTTATTTAGGAATAATGTTGTGTGAACATGAAAATGTTTCTCCTTCCCAAAAGTTTGTCCCATATTGTTTGTCATCCTTTCCAAATGGTGAGCCATATAAATAGATGCACCATAAATATTCAAGACATAAGAATGTTTTTTAAAAGGAATGCCACTTGGGATGACCCAATTGAAAAGGTTTAACCTTAAAGGCCAAATTTAAAATGAAATAGGATTTTCCTTCCTAGGTCATCTAGGTGTAGGCTTAATGTAGGTGGTGTACATTTAAGTCTAGTAAAAGTCATAGCTTAAGTTGCCCTAACCTACTTTGAGCTTCTATACCTAGTTGTTAGTTATAGGCTCTTAAACCTAAGAATTTAGGTTGTAGGTTCCTAAACATAGGGACCTTAGGAGTAGGTATTTAATTTAAGGTCTAACCTAGGGTGTTTAGGTTCTATCCACATGGCATAGCATAGTGGCCAATGTTTAAATGCCACGTGGCATAACCTAGTGCCCAATGTTTAAATGCCATGTGGCATAACATAGTGCCCAATGTTTAAATGACATGTGGCATATCCTAGATGGCCAATGTTTTAAAAGGCACATGGCATAGCCTAGATGGCCAATGTTTAAATGCCACATGGCATAGCCTAGGTGGCCAATGTTTTGATGCCATGTGGCTTAACTTGGGTGCCCATTGTTTAAATGCCACATGACATCTGCCTAATCAAAATGGTGTTTAACCAATCAAAAAATCATTTGACTATTATATTGACTAATCAAAATGACTAATCAAAAGTACTAGTTGAAATGACTAGTAAAAAATGCCAACTTTGGCTTGGTCAAAAAATACATGGCCCAATCACAATGGACAAGTTCAAAATGACTAAGAGGTTTTTTTTACGCCTATCCGAAATGGGTATTTTTGATCAAAATTTATAGTAAAAAAAAAAGGAATTCTAGTAATGAACAATGTTCAAGTTTTCAACGCAACAAATAAATAAATGGGAGGTTGGAAAAACTTTGGAAGTTATTGTTTTGCCACCTATTGAAGTTCCTCAACCATGGTATGGACAAATTTACATCATTAGCTTTGGTCCACCTCCTAACACAAATCAATATGAGGTGACACAATCCCAAGTCCCAAGTTAAGACCAAGATGGGCCTTGGTTTCTAAACAGCGGAATTGTGGGGACTTGAGGGCACATTCCCAACTCTCAGCACTAAAAGGGGTAGAAGGGGTATTCTGAAGCTCCGGGATGGGACTAGGAAGAGGACAAGCTTTAGTTACTCACTCGAACCTGCATCAACCCAACCAACAAGTTGGTTAGTTCGCATTTTGGAGCACCTTTGGTGTTAGGACAAGCCATGGGCAACTCTGGACTCACAAGACTCACCATGGCTCGGATTCGGGGGAAGCCACCACCTCCCCCCATATAATATTCTATGCGTTACTTCGCGGCACCCACATCCGAATGGCTTTTTGTCCCAGGACTCCCAAGGAGGAGTCCCAAAACTGTCCCGGTTTGGACTCCCAGGACTTTGTGAGTTCATAACTATTTGTTCATACCTTGGATTGGGATGAGGTTTGAAGAAAACTTGTAGCTCTCCTTGAGAGCTTTTCAACGGTGTGTCGCACTCCATCTGCACACATTGGGGTCGGGTCAATTTTCGACTTTTAGTGGTCGGGTGGTTTGATTCCCGACCCTTCTTTTTGCCATAACTTATGTTGCATATATCCAAATGGCTCATGTGATGCCATTTCGACATCTACACTTCAATAGCTTTCCAATGACACGAAGAACGCCTCAAGGCGAGGTGTTTTGACCCTTGCAATTGAACTCTGAAATTTTGGGAGTCTCGGAGGACTCCTAAGTCCCCCTTTCAGGAGTGTGAGTGTCATCTTCACACTCTTCCAAAAGTGGGGTTGCAACATGAGGTGAAAATTGGAAATTTCCTTAATTGCACTTGTGTTGATTTCATACAAATGATGGTAGGTTCTTTGGGTGGTTGGGGGAAGTGGGTGCATTGCAAACATCTTTATTTCATGGTGCAAAATGTGATGTATTACGGCTAAACAAAACCTTTCATTAATTTCTCGACATGGAGTTGGAATGAAATGCAACACTTGACAAGTCATGCTAGGGTGATATTTTTAGAATAATTAAAATGTTTTTGTCGAGTTGTATGGCATGCGATAAAAGGATTTTCATAAAGTAAATTTGGAGGCAATTAATAGATATGAAATACTTGTATGAATTGCAAAATTTTCTAACATTTTCCAAAACACAGAAAATGAATTTATAATTGTTCTTGTTTCTACAAATGGATTGCCCACTCGGCATTAGTTTTTGTGTTTGTAAATTACCTTAAATAATATTGATTGCATTCCTCTTCTACCAAAGCAAGATCATGTTTATTTTTGTCTTGCGTCGTGCCACTTGTGTCTTGGCTAAAAAATGAGAATATGCATGTTTTGTAATTTAGTGACAAAATATCACCTATTTAGTTTTGAATGCCCTTTTCCAAATATAGTTCTATACATGACATCCAACCCACTAACAAACACTCGTATTTTATTCAATAAAATTTAGAGAATGAACAAGGCGTGGTTTTAGGGATAACCCTTTACCAAAAATGTGTTCATTTGAAAGTTTTGTCAAATAAGGTTTCTTTATGATGAATTTCATCCATTATTTTTCATCCATGTCCAACATGGCAAAGTATTCTACCATGTCATTTTAAATTTTAACTTACTTGGCAAGGAATATTCTAAAAATATGTTGTCCACATGATCAAAATATTTTTTAATTTTTTTTTATCATGCTCAAATTGTCACAACCCTAGCCTTGGGCTCGCAACCAAGGCAAGGGCTTACAAGGGGAAGGGCCAAAAGGGAAGCCCAAGAGTCACATTTCATGCTCTCAAGAGTGTAGGAAAGTGTGAGGGAATAAACCTTCACACTCCTAAGTGAACTTTCACTTTGGGAGTTGGAGTCCCGATGGACTTCTGAACCTTTAGAGAACGATTATAAGGGTAAAAACCCATTGGATTGAAAATTTCCTTATATCATTGGAAAGCTCTTGGAATTTATATGTTTAAAATGGGCTTGCATGACCCATTTGGACATTTCAAACACAAGTTATGGCCAAAAGAAGGGCCGAGAGTCAAAATGGCAGTTTGACTCCTGACCATTAAAAGTTGGGAATCACCCCAATTTCCTTGCATGCAGGTGGCATGCAAAATATTATTAGAAAGTTGTTGATGAGGGATAAAACTTTGCTTTAGACCTCATCTCAATCAGAGGTCTACACGTAAAGTTATGTGCCCCCAAAGTTGTGGGAGTCCCAACTTTGGGAATTTTGGGACTCCCACTTGGAGTCCTGGGACAAAATGACATTTGGGTGCTAGTCCCATGGCTAGGCACAAAGTATACTATAAGGGGGAAGGTGGTGGCTTTCCCCAAGTTTGGGCCATGGTGAATCTTGTGAATTTATGTTTGCATGTGGCTCGTTCGTGCACCAAAGTGTTCCAGCTTTGCACTAACCAACTTGTGGTTTGGTTTGTGAAGGTCCATGTAAGTAATTGAGTTGTTTGTCAATCTTCCTAGTCCCCATCCTGAAATTCCAACACATTTTTTTACCCCAAAGTGCTACGAGCTAAGGAGCGCGCCCCAATTCCTTCTCCTTTTGTTGTTTTCATCTTTGGACTCATAATTGAGTCCATCAAGGAGCTTGGGGATGCGTCACAAATGCTCATGTTCACACATTCACGAAATAATGTCCTTGTTAAAATACATTTATCCTTTGCTTGAAAGCACCTCTCCAAACAATTTGCGATTATTGCCATTTGCATTTAAGTCCTTCTAAGCATTGAAATACATGCGTCCTTTATTTGAAAGCACCTTTCCAAGAATGTTTTTTTTGTTGCCCTTTGCTTTAGTTAACTTCCAAGCCCTTGGTTGTTATTACTTTTTGCATTGCAAGTCACCTTAAAGGATTTTATAGTTGTTGCCATTTGCTTTTGATGTCCTTTTAAGCATCCAAGTATAAGTACCCTTGGCTTTAAATCCCCTTTTGTAATTACAAACTTTGCTATAGGTGGCTTCTAAACACTTGGATATTACTGTCCTTTTAAAAAAAAATCATTTGTAAAAACATTTTGCAGTTGATGTAGTTAAATATTTTTATTGTATGTAGGTTTATCACATGTTCACCCTAACATTTGGAAGGTTGTCAACAAGGTTTTTTGGGAAAGTTGTCCAAAAGATGTGGATAGGACCCACATTCATGTATGTGCCACAATGGTAGGAAGTAGAAGGATGCACCTAGTCATGATCCTCATTGGTACCTTTGTTCAATTCTTATTTAGACCTGAGTTTGGAGTGTGAGGACTTTAGTGTATTGAGCTACCAATATAAACTTTAGGTCGATTGTGTTTAGGTCAAGAATGTCTTTAAACACAGCTCAACATTACTCTAACATCATCATTTAGCATGTTTTTGTGATGTTTTTATTGGTGGCATTGGCATTGGGGAGTGCCATCAAAAAGCCCATATTCCAACATGGCAAATACAAGGCTTGATGTGTTTAATAAACCTAATTGTCGCGCCCCCAAGTTCCTTGTAGACCCACTTGAGGGTCCAAGTGTGCGGCAATGCGGAAGCGGTTGGAACTTGGGGCACGATCCCGACTTCCAGCATTAGAGGGGGGGTAAAAGGGGCGTGTTAGAAGTCCCAGGAAAGACTAGGAAGAGTGGACAAGCTTTACTCACTCACACGGGCCTGCATGAAACCACACAAAATGGTTAGAACTCATTCTGGGTCCTTTTGGTGTTGGGACAGCCACGGGTGAACTCGGACTCACTTTGACACACCACACCCCGGGCTTGGGAGTAAGCCACCACCTTACTCCCTATAGTATACTC
>Ga0116230_10000457_pt1 | contig 35792 bp, 36 predicted proteins | sample S1TSphfallax_3_FD_88678 | JGI IMG/M metagenome (GOLD analysis project Ga0116230, IMG submission 88678) | Host-associated microbial communities from peat moss isolated from Minnesota, USA - S1T2_Fd - Sphagnum fallax MG | ecosystem: Host-associated > Plants > Peat moss > Unclassified | place... | reverse complement strand
GCGATCGCGTCATCGCGCGTCAGCGCCGGGGAGCGCATGGCGAGCGCCTTGCGGAACATCGCTTCGGCTTCCTTCATCTTGGCGTGATGGGCGCAATGGGTCGCCAGTCGATAATAGGCCGCGAGATAGGTCGGATCGAGCAGGATCGCCTGGCGCAGACAGATCTCACCCTCTTCGAAGCGATTCAGGGCCGCGAGGGCGGAGCCGAAATTCGTGAGCGCCTCCGCGCTGTGGGGCAGCAGCTCGCATGCTCTTTGCATCGCCTGTGCCGCTTCGACGGTGCGCTCACGGTTCCAAGAGAGGGCCCCCAGCGCCTTCCATGCGACCCCGCTGTCCGGGAACTGCTGCGTGAGTTGCCTGGCCAAGCGCAAGGCATCGGCCGACCGACGCCTAGCGAGCAAGGCTTCGAGCTCTTTCTCGCGCAGAACTTGTGCGGGATCCGCTGCCGGAGCGACCGGCGCGGCCACTGTCTCACCGAGGGGCACACCCTCACTGACGTGTCCCGCCAGCCGTGCTTCGAATCGTTCGATGGGCCCACCCGCGACGCCGAGCCGACGAGCCGCGGCGAGCGCGATCGCGGCTTCGCTGACTCGACCCGCCTGGCGCAGCGCCTCCAAGTAGCATAACCAGTAATCGGCGTTCTGGGGCTGCTCAGTGAGCGCTACGAGGAGGTACCGGATGCTCTCGCCCGCCTTGCCCTGCCGCAGCTTGGAGATGCCGTACTGCTGATTGGCCACGACATGCGTCGAATCGGTCAGCAGCACATGGCGATAGAGGCGCTCGGCGAGCGCGGATTCTCCGGCGAGTTGCAATTCCATGAGCTTGCCGACGGTGTCGGGATCCAAGGACAGCGCGGTTCGCAAACTGGCCTCGGCGGCGTCGAGTTGCTTCATCGCGGCGAGGGCCATGCCGAGGTTCGCATGGGCTTCGGCATCGTCTGGCAAGTGCTTGGTCGCGGCGAACATCGCCGTGATCGCCTCTTCGCGCTGGTCACGCGTCCATAGCAGGCTGCCGAGTACTTTCCAGCCGAGCCCGAGCGACGGGTGCAACTCCGTCAACAGCTTGGCGCGCGTCAGCGCGGTATCGAGGTCCCCCGTCCTGACCAAGTCCATGAGTTCGGCCTCATGCGCTCCGATTGGCAGAGTCTCGAGCCGGCGACGCTTGGCGAATTCGATGCGACGCTGGAATTCTTCGTGCACGTCTGTCGACAGACCGTAGCCGCGAGCAAGCTGCAAGGTAGTCTCGGCCTCGCTCAATCTCCCGCCCTGCAGCAGCGCCTCCAAGCAACCGAGCCAGTAGTCGGCGACCCGCGGCTGCGCCTCGAGCGCCTTCAGCAGATAGGGCAAGGCCTCCTCCAGCCGCCGCAGTTGCAGCAGCAACATCCCACGACAGTGGTTCGCGGCCGCGTGAGCCGGATCGATTGCCAAGATGGCGCAATAAGCCGCGTCGGCGGTCTCGAGTTGACCCGATATCTGGGCCGCCATGGCGCGGGCGCATTGGATGTCGAGGGATTGCGCATCGGGGGTCATGACGTTCATTACGAAGTAGCCTGCAATCGACGTGCCAAGGCCGCGAGCCCATCCCATGCACCTTAGTCTCGCGTGGAGGGTTTATACCGGCATGGTTCGGCCGCCCCACGGCAGGCCGCCGCCGGTCGCGCCGTGGCTTGTGCAATCCGGGCTGGGTTAGACTGCGCCGACGGCCGCCCTGGCTTTGGAGCATGCTGATCGGCACGGATCTCAAGGACTTGGACTTCGCGTGCGCGCTTGCGACGCAAGCACGGCTCGCGGGACTAACCGTTGACGCCGAACGGGCGTATCTCGCAATTCTCCAGCGAGCGCCGGCCCACCCGGTCGCCAGCCATGGTTTGGGCATGCTCAAGCTGGCGGGTGGCGATCCCGCTGCCGCGATCCCGTATTTGTATCGGGCGCTGACTGCCGACCTCGGTTCGACCGATTACTGGTTGGGGTACCTGGAGGGTCTTTTTCAGGCCGGCGAGACGGAGCAGGCCGCCGCCGCCTTGATGCTCGCGCGCAGGCAGGGCCTCTCGGGACGCGCGGCGGATGCCTACGCCCTGCGATTGTGTCGCGCGAGGAAGCCCGCGCCTCCCGATCCTGCCCGCGCCGATCCAGCGGCGACCGACTCCGCCATCGTTGAATTGCTGCAGCGTGGCGAGATGGCGGCCGCGCTCGCCATGGCTCGCGCCCACGTCGAGCGGCATCCGCATCATGGAGTCGCTTGGAAGATTCTCGGCGCCGTACTCTGGGGCGCCGGCGTGATAGAGGAATCCTTGCGGGTGATGCGTATTGCGACGGACCTGATGCCGGAGGATGCCGAGACTCACACGAATCTCGGCACGGCGCTTACCAAACTCGACCGCATCGACGAGGCCGAACAGTCCTTGATCCGGGCCCGTTCGATCGATCCGGAGTTCCGACCGGCCTTGTTCCAATTGGGCACTGTCTTCGGCACCCAGGCGCGTTATCGCGAGGCGGAGCAAGCACTGCGCAAGGCGCTGGCGTCTTCGGCGGACCCGACCAGCCCCGAAGACACGGAGGGTCATTCGAATCTTCTGTTTCTGCTCGCCAATGACGCGGAAACCGATGCCGCTGCCTTGCTCGCGGAAAGTCGGCGCTTCGGCGCACGCTTCGCCGCGCGCCGAGGGACTGCGCCGGCCAGCCACGATAACGTCCGCGATCCCGACCGGCGCCTGCGTGTCGGCTTGCTGTCCGGCGATTTCCATCGGCATTCAGTGGCTAGTTTCAGCGAACCCGCGCTCGCAAGCCTCGCGCGCAGCGGTCGATTCGACGTGGTCGCCTATTACAACAATACCGTCGAGGATGAGGTAACGGCGCGCCTGCGCGAGTACTGCGATCAATGGAGCGTGATCAAGGGACTGCCGGACCGGGAACTTGGCGCAGCAATCGCACGCGATCACATCGACATCCTCGTGGACTTATCGGGCCATACGGCCGTCAATCGACTGCCCGCCATGGTGCCGCGAGCCGCTCCGATTCAGGCGAGTTGGCTGGGATATCCCGCGACCACGGGCCTGGCAGAGGTCGATTATTATCTGGCCGATGCGCACTGGCTGCCACCGGGGCAATTCGATGCGCAATTCACCGAGAAGCTCGTTTACCTGCCGAGTCGCTGGGCTTATATGCCCTTGCCCAACGCTCCGGCGGTGACCGCCCTGCCGTCCCTACGCACGGCGGTGTTCACTTTCGGGAGCTTCCATCGCAGAACCAAGATCAATGCGCCTACGGTCACCGCATGGTCTCGACTGCTGCGCTCGGTGCCAGAGTCGCAATTGCTCGTTGCCGGTGTTTTCTTCGCGTCTCAGCAGCAGTCCCTGATCGAGCAATTCGGCGCTCACGGCGTGGGCCCGGAGCGGCTGCGGTTTCATCCACGTTCGAGCTTGACCGAGTATCTCGGTCTACACGCGCAAGTGGATCTTTGCCTGGACACCCAGCCCTATGCGGGGGCCACGACCACGATGCACTCCTCATGGATGGGAGTTCCAACCTTGACGATCGCGGGCGCGACGGCGCCGGCCCGTGCGGGCGCCGGCATCATGGGAGGACTCGGTCTGTCCGACTTCGTCGCGCGGGACGGCGATGATTTCGTAGCCCGCGGCGTCCACTGGTCGACGCACCGCGAGGAACTCGCGGAGATACGTGCGGGTTTGCGTACGCGCCTGCAAGGCGCTCCCGTCGGCCAGCCCGGTTTGATCGTCGCGCATCTCGAACGAGCGTTTCGCCACATGTGGCGGCGCTGGTGCGCGGACCTGCCGCCCGAATCGTTTAGGACCGAAGGATAGACCGATGTACCGCCTCTACATTGCCAACAAGAACTACTCGTCCTGGTCGCTGCGCCCCTGGGTGTTGCTGCGGGAATTGGAGATCGCGTTCGAGGAACATTTGCTGCCCTTCGGGGACGAGACAAGATGGGGTCCGTTTCGAACCCTCTCCCCGGCCGCGAAGGTGCCCTGCCTCGTCGCGGGGACCGAAGTGGTCTGGGAGTCGCTGGCCATCGTCGAGTATCTGGCCGAACGTCACGCGGGCGTCTGGCCAACGGACGCTGTCGCCCGCGCCTGGGCGCGCAGTGCGGCGGCCGAGATGCACGCCGGCTTCGCCGAACTACGCGCCGTTTGCTCGATGAATTGTGGGGTGCGGGTACGGCTGCACGCCATCGGACCGTCGTTGCTGCAGGACACGAGCCGGCTCGATGCCCTCTGGACCGAAGGGCTGTCGCGCTTCGGCGGTCCGTTTCTCGCGGGGCCGATGTTCAGCGCCGTCGACGCTTTCTATGCGCCCGTGGCCTTTCGCGTTCAGACTTACGGGCTCACCTTGACGCCGAAAGCCGCCGCCTATGCCGAGCGGCTGCTCGCACTGCCGTCGATGCAGGACTGGAACGCGGCCGCGCTCCTCGAACCGTTCCGCGACGAGCCTCACGAACTCGATCTACGGCGCGCCGGCGTCGTGACCGTGGACCTACGCGCTACTTAGCGAGCTTTCTGCCGTGCAGACGCGTCACGAGATCCGCTTCACCGCGGCTCAAGCCGAAGCGCTGCGCCAATTTGTCGGGTTCGGCGCCGCGCCGCGCCGAATCGATGGCCTGGTCGAAGGAGGGACTCTCCGAGCGCGACTCCAGCGCCGTCATGCGGTCCGACAAGATCGAACATTCTTGTTCGATGCGCTTGTTGCGGCGTCCCGCGCGCACGGTCATCGAGGTTGCGATCTCCACCTCGCGGCGCAGCGTCAGCAACCCGGCTTCGAGCGCATCGCAGCGCGCCCGCAGCCGGCGCGCCAGCCGGCGATGATGGGCGGTCCACGCGACCGCGGCCAATGCGAAGAACACGGCCAGCGCCGCAACGAGCAGAGAGGTGTCGATATTGAGATGGATCATCATGCGTACTCGTCGATAATGGTTTTCGGTTCTTTGCCGCCGGCGGCGTCCGGTTCCGGGGCTGCCTCTGCCTGCGCGGCGATGGGGGCCGGGCGAGGCCGTGGCGATTTCTCGGACCCGTCGCCCGATCCACGCTTCTCGCCCATCGGCAGCGCGGGATAAAGTCCTGAAGTGCTCAAGCGGTCGACTTCACTCATCGGTCTTCCCCTTTGTTTTGGTCAATACGGTATTTTCTAGCTCGGCTCCGGTCGGATCGGCGACGGTGGCGTCCGCGGACTGCGTCGAATTCCGCGTCACCTCCGTGACACGAGAGGCGGTCGTGGAATTGGCTGCGGCTTGTTCGAGAATCAAGATCGCGACGCGCCGATTGGCATTGCGGCCGGCGACCGAATCGTTGGGTTGCAAGGGGCGGTATTCGCCGAAACCGACGATTTCGAGTCGCAATGGATCGATTCCCGTCTTGGTGAACTCGTGGACGACGCTCGCCGCGCGCGCGGCCGACAACTCCCAATTCGACGGAAAGGCGGCGGTGCGAATGGGTCGGTCGTCCGTATGCCCCTCGACGCGGATCGGATTCGGAAAGGGCTTCAGCACGTCCGCGAGTTTGTCCAGCACCGGCAGGGCCTGATCTGAAAACTCGCCGGAACCGCTCGGAAACAAAATATCGGTGTTGATCTGCACCTCGAGCCAGAGGTTCTCGCGCTTGACCGAAACCGTTTTCGCTGCGATCAGCTCCTGCATGGCGTCCTGGATCTGCTGCTGCATGCGCGTCATGGAGCCGCTGGCGCTCTTAGGATCGCCATCGGTGTCCTTGGTCTCCTTGTCACCGCCCGTGCCGAGAGTGTTCGGGTTGACGGGTGGCTGCACCTGACTCTCCTTGGAGAGCTTCATCAGCACGGTCGGCGTGATGCCGATCAGCGGCTTCTCGCCACCCTTGCCGCTTTCTTTTTCGCCGAGATTGATCGGATGCACGCTTTTCGGAGCGCCTCGGAACGCGGCGATCATCGAATCGGAGAGCACGCGGAACTTACCCTCGTTTACCGAGGAGACGGCGTACATGACCGTGAACAGCGCGAACAACAAGGTCACGAGGTCACCGTACGGAATGGCCCACGCCTCCGCGTTGACGTGCTCCTCATGCTTCTTCTTGCGGGCCATGTCAAACCCTAGTGATGAAAGTAGCCTTTCAGTTTCGTTTCGATGTTGCGCGGATTCTCACCCTGGGCGATCGCGATGATGCCCTCGATGACCATAGTGCGTACCTGGGTCTGCCCGTGGATCACCGACTTCAACTTGTTGCTCATCGGCAGAAACAACAGATTCGCGAACGCGATGCCGTAGATCGTCGCGATGAAAGCCGCCGCGATCCCGTGGCCGAGTTTCGACGGGTCGGACAGATTCTGCATGACCGCCATCAGTCCCATGACCGCGCCGATGATGCCGAGTGTCGGCGAATAGACGCCCATCGCCTCGAAGACCTTGGCCGCCTGGGTGTCGAAGTGTTCCATCGTGTCCAATTCGATCTCCATGCCGGAACGAATCGCATCGGGCTCACCGCCGTCGACCAGGGCTTGCAGCCCCTTCTTGAGAAAATTGTCCTTTTCCGATTCGACCGCGGATTCCAGCCCGAGCAGCCCCTGCTTTCGGGCAATGTTGCTCCACTCGACGATCTTCTCGATGACGGCGCCCGGATTACTGGCCGGCGGCATGAACACCCAGCCGACGATCTTCCAGGCGCGCAAGAACGTCGCCATCGGCGTTTGCACCAGGCTGGCCGCCAGCGTCCCCACGACGACGATCACGAACGCCGCGCTGCCGACCAGCGCGCCCGCGCTGCTGCCTTTCAGAATGGCGCCGCCGATGATCGCAATCAGCGCGAGAACGATACCGACGACGCTGAGAATATCCATACGTCAGTCTGGCGATAACCACTCCGCCAGGCGCGCCCGCAAACGCACCAGCGCCTGACCGTGGATCTGACAGACCCTGGACTCCGAGACTTCGAGCACTTCGCCGATTTCCCGTAAATTCATGTCCTCGTCGTAGTAGAGGGAGAGCACGAGTTTTTCCCGCTCCGGCAACACCGCGATCGCGCCCGCGAGCGCGTCGCGAAAGCCGGTGTCCCGGATGTTGTCGAACGGGCCCGGCCGCTCGTCGCGCGCATGGTCGGCGGGACTCGTCTCGTCGTCCGTGGAGCCCATCTGGTCGAAGCTGAACAGCCGGCAACTCGCCGCGTCCTGCACCAGTTTGTGGTACTCCTCGATCGAGACCCCGAGGGCGCCGGCGATGTCCGCCGGCGTCGCATCGTGGCCTTTCTCGTTTTCGATGCGACGGATCACGTCCGCCATCTCGCGCATGTTCCTGTGCACCGAGCGCGGCGTCCAATCCGACTTTCGCACCTCGTCGAGCATTGCGCCGCGAATGCGGATGCCGGCGTAGGTCTCGAAGTTCGCGCCCTTGTTCGCCGAGTAATGCTTGGCGGCGTCGAGCAGCCCCAGCATCCCGGCCTGTATCAAGTCGTCGACCTCGACGTTCGGCGGCATGCGGCTCACGAGGTGATAGGCGATTCGTTTGACGAGATCGGCATGTTTGAGGACCAAATCCTGCTGCGGCACCTGATCGACGGGGACATGCTCGTCCTCGACCGACCGCGATGCGCGCGTCTGCGTGTTTGAATATTGTGTGCTTGCTCTCATTGCAATACCGTCGTAGGAGCGATCCGGGCCCCCACCATTCGTTCTACGAAGAACTCCAGGTGACCTCGTGCACCTTGTGGCACAGACCACTTATCGGCCCTCACCGCCAGATTCTTGAGAGCCACGGACGAAATTGATCCCGGGTAGGCCTCCACCACCGCCGTTTGTCGCTGCACTGCACGACGCAGATAATCGTCAAACGGCACGGAGCCCGCGAATTCCAGGGACACATTGAGAAATCGGTCACAAACCCGTTGAATTTTATTGAACAATTCCGGACCCTCCCCGTGCCGGCGTGTTTGGTTGGCGAGGATTTGGAAGCGCTGCACGCCGTGTTCGCGGCTGAGCACCTTGATCAGCGCATAGGCGTCCGTGATCGAAGCCGGCTCGTCGCAGACGACCACGAGGACGTGGTGCGCGGCTTGCGTGAACGTGATCACGCTGTCGTGCAAGCCGGCGGCGGTGTCGATCACGAGCACGTCGACGCGGTGATACAGATCGCTGAACGCCCGGATCAAACCAGCCTGTTCGGCGACCGAGAGATTCGCCATCCGCTTCACGCCGGACGCCGCGGGGACGATCTGCAAACCATGCGGACCGGTCACGATCGCATCCTCGAGCCGGCATTCGCCGTTGATCACGTGGCCGAGATGGAAACGCGTGTGCAACCCGAGCAGCACGTCGACATTGGCGAGACCGAGGTCGGCATCTACGAGCATCACGTCGCGGCCCGCCGCGGCGATGGAGACGGCGAGGTTCGTCGAGATCGTGGTCTTGCCGACGCCGCCCTTGCCGCCGGTGACGGCCAGAACCTTGACCGGTCGCGCCGCGTTCATGCGGGTGTATTCGTCGATTTTCGTCCGAGGCAGTTTGGAATCATGCATGTGCGTGGCTCCGGCCGAAGTTGCGTGCGAGATAGGACTCATCGCGCTGTGTGGGCGCACGGGCACTCAAACGCAGCGCCATGCGCACCATCCATACCCGGCGCCGGACTGCGCCGTGCAGATCCTCCGGAACCCGTTGCCCATTGCACAGGTAGGCAATCGGCAGCGCATGGCGGATGGCCGTCGACATCGCGGCGCCGAGACTGCCGGCCTCGTCGAGCTTGGTCAGAATGCAGGCGACCGGAGACAGGGGTTTGAACGACAGCGTGATTTCGTCGAGCGCCCGTGCCTCCCCGGGCGCAGGCAGGGCGAGTAGGATGCGCGCGCTGGGGGCGCCTACGCTCAATAAGGACAATTGCTCCGCGAGCCGCGGATCGCGCGGTCCGACCCCCGCGGTATCGATGAGAATGTGACGTCTTTGCTTCAATCGGTCGAGCACTTGGGCCAACTCCTTGCCGCTGTTCGCGGCATACATCGGAACGCCCAGGATGCGGGCATAGGTGGATAACTGTTCTCGGGCGCCGATGCGGTAGGCATCGGTGCTGATGATCGCCAGCGACTCGATGCCGTGTCGCAGCGTCCAGCGGGCGGCAAGCTTGGCAATCGTGGTGGTCTTGCCGGCTCCGGTGGGCCCCACGATCGCCACGACACCGCCTTCGCTCGCCGTAGGATCCGCCGCGAGCGGCAGATGTTTGGCGAGCAGGGCAGCCGGAATATGGGCAGGGTCGCGCAGCCGGGTATTGCGCGGCGCGAGCGCCGCGAGTTTCATCGCCACGTCCGGCGCGATGTCGAGTGCCGAGAGGTCCTCGAGCACGCGTACGCGCAGCGGATCGCTGACGCGCCGGTCCTTCCAACTGAGGCTCGCGAGACCGCTCTCGAGCATCTGGCGCATGTCTTGCAGCTCGCGCCGCATGTCCATGACGCCGGGCGCGACGCCGGAGTTAGCTACCGGCTTGGCGACCGGTCGTGCAGGCGTCACGGTCGGCGGCACTACCGCAACCGGAGCCGCGACCGCAGCCGGTTCGGCGACGGGCTGCACCGGCGGGGTCGGCCGCTGCGCACGTGCATAGCTCATCAAGGTCTCGTCGTAGTCGACCGCTGCGACGACCTCGATGCCTTCCGGGATGCGCCGGCTCGACAGGATCACGGCGTCGGGTCCCTGTTCGGCACGAACCTGATCGAGGGCGCTGCGCATGCTCGCAGCCGTGTAACGCTTTATCTTCATACTGACCTCACTGAATCAAGGTTTCGGTCATCGTCCGACCGCAGCGATTACGCGTATGCGTCGGTTCTCGGGAATCTCGTTGTAGGCGAGCACGGCCAAATTGGGCGTCGAGTAGCGCATGAGACGCGCCACCCAGGGACGCAGCTTCGGCGCGACCAGCAGCACGGCAGGCTCTCCCGCCGACTCCTGCCGCCGCGCGCTGTCGGCGAGCGACTGCTGGATCCGGTCGGCGAGCCCGGGCTCGAAGCCCGGTCCGGAATCGCTGGAGGCAACCATGGAGTCCTGCAGGGTCTGCTCCAGGGTCGCGTCGAGCGTGATGACCGGGAGTTCGTCCCGCAATCCGGCGATTCCCTGAACGATGCTGCGGCCCAGGGCGACGCGGACACCCGCGACGAGGGCAGCCGGATCCTGCGTCTTCGGAGCAAATTCCGCGAGCGCTTCGCAAACGGTGCGTAGGTTGCGGATCGGCACCCGCTCCATGAGCAGGTTTTGCAATACTTTGACGACGACGCTCATCGGCAAGAGTTTCGGCACCAGATCCTCGATCAACTTCGGTGCCGTCTTACCTAGGCGCGCGAGCAGCTGCTGCACCTCTTCGTGCCCTAGCAGTTCATGCGCATGAGTTTGCAACAAGTGGCTCAAGTGCGTCGCGATGACGCTGCTGGCATCGACGACGGTGTACCCCAGCGACTGCGCCTGTTCGCGCCGCACCTTGTCGATCCAGACGGCGGCGAGGCCGAACGCAGGGTCCTTGGTCGCCGCGCCCGGTATCACACCGGATACCTGCCCCGGATTGATGGCCATCTCCTTGTCCGGGAACACTTCCGACTCGCCGACGGGCGCGCCCAGGATCGTGATCCGGTAGGAATTCGGCGCGAGTTCCAAGTTGTCGCGAATGTGCACGGCTTGCACCAGAAAACCGAGCTCCTCCGACAGCTTCTTGCGGACTCCCTTGATCCGACCCATCAGTTCGCCGCCCTGATTGCGATCGACCAGCGGGATCAGCCGGTAACCGACCTCGAGACCGATCAGATCGATCTGTTCGACATCGTCCCAGGACAGCTCGCGCTGGTCGGCCGGCACTTTGGGCGTGGTCGGTGGGGATTCCGCCACCGCTTTCTCGGTGGCCCGCTTCTTACCCAGAAAATACGCACCGGTCCCGCAGAGAGCCGCCATCGAGAGAAAGACGAGATTGGGCATGCCGGGAATCACCCCCAGAAGAGTGAGGATGCCCGAGGTCACGGCGAGCGCCCGCGGCTGACTCAAGACCTGCGACATGATCTGCTGGCTCATGTCGTGCGGCTTGGAGACCCGGGTGACGAGGATTGCGACGGCAACCGACAACAACAAGGCCGGGATTTGGGCGACCAGGCCGTCGCCGATCGTGAGCATGGCATAGGTCTTGGCGGCGTCGCCGAACGACAAGCCGTGCTGCATCGTGCCGATGATCGTGCCGCCGAACAGATTGATGAACACGATCATGATGCCGGCGATCGCGTCGCCACGGACGAACTTGCTGGCGCCGTCCATCGCGCCATAGAAGTCCGCCTCTTCGCGTATCTCCTGGCGCCGCGTGACCGCCTCAGCCTGCGTGATGATGCCTGAATTGAGATCCGCATCGATCGCCATCTGCCGGCCCGGCATCGCGTCCAAGGTGAAGCGTGCACTGACCTCGGAGATGCGCCCGGCACCCTTCGTGATGACGACGAAGTTGATGATCACCAGCACGGTGAAGACCACCATGCCGACGGCGTAGTTGCCGCCGACCACGAACTCGCCGAAGGCGGCGATGACGTTACCGGCTGCATGCGAGCCCGTATGCCCGTTCATCAGCACGATGCGCGTCGAGGCGACGTTGAGGCCCAGCCGCAACAGCGTTGCGCCGAGCAGCACCGTCGGAAAAGTTCCGAATTCGAGCGCGCGGCGCACGTACATCACGGCGAGCAGGATGATCAGAGACAGGGAGATGTTGAAGGTGAAGAAGACGTCGAGCAGGATCGCCGGCAGCGGCAACACCATCATCGCGAGCACGGTCATGACCAGCAGCGGCACGCCGAAGCCGTTGCGCGCGAACTCCCCGAACATGGTCAGCGTATTGCGCATGCTCAAGATTCCTCGTACTCGTCCCCGACCTTGGGATCGGGCCGCTGCATGCGCGCGGCGGCGGTCGGATTCAAGGTGCGGAGGCGGAATACGTAGGACAGCACTTGCGCGACGGCCATGTAGAGGCCCGTCGGGATCTCCTTGTCGAGATCGGTGGAGCGGTACAGAGCGCGGGCGAGCTTCGGCGCCTCGAAGATCGGAATGCGGTGCTCATCGGCGATACGGCGGATGTTGAGCGCCACGAGGTCGACGCCCTTGGCGAGCAGCCGCGGCGCGCGCATGCTTTGCGGATCATATTGGATTGCCACCGCGAAGTGCGTCGGATTGACGATGACGACGTCGGCCTTCGGTACCTTGTGCAACATGCGTCGACGCGCGATCGCCTGTTGCATCTGCCGGATGCGGCGTTTGGTTTCAGGCCGGCCTTCCGAATCCTTGGCCTCGTCGCGCACCTCTTGCCGGGTCATGCGCATCTGACGGTTGAACTGGAACATCTGCAGCGGCACGTCGATCATCGCGATCACCGCAAGCGACGCCGACAGCCAGACGAACGCGCTGCCGAGCAGGCCTGCGGCTGCGCCAATCGCGGTTTTGGGGCTCATGTGGCCGAGGCTGAGCACGCTGTGAAAGACATGCATCGTCACGCCCGTACACACGGCGCCGACGACCACGCATTTCAAGATCGCCTTCCCCAGTTCGGAGAATCCGCGCAGGCCGAACAGACGCCCGAATCCCGCGAGCGGGCTCATCCGCGTGAAGTCCGGCACCAAAGCCTCCGGACTGAAGTTCCAGCCGCCGAGTGCGATTGCCGCGACCAGCACGAGTGCGATCAGCGTCCCGAAGACCGGGAGGAGAATCAAGCCCATCGCAATCGTGGCATTCTCTAGGTAGGCGAACATGGATGCCGGATCGGACAAGTCCGCCGGATCGAAGCCGAAACTGCGCGTCATGACGTTGCGCAGACGTTCGGTGATGGCCCCGCCGAGGGCCAGCAACACGACGCTGCCCCCGATCATGGTCGCGAAGTTGGACAGCTCGATCGAGCGCGGCAGCATGCCTTTCTCGCGAGCCTCCTGCAGCCGTCGCGCAGTCGGGTCTTCTGTTTTCTCGCCGCCTGTTTCTGCCTCGGCCATTTACGGCGTCCCGCGCGCAGGCGCCGCCACGAGATCGGCCGCCGCCGCCAGGGCGGAGTGCACCACCGCGGACGTTCCGGCCACGACGCCGTCGAAGCCGACGATCAAGATGAAGAAGCCGGCCATCATGGTGATCGGAAAGCCCACACCGAAGAGGTTGAGCTGCGGCGCGGCGCGGGTGACGACGCCGAGCGCGGCATTGATGATGATGAGCGCGACGACCGCCGGCAAGGCGATCAGGAGGCCGGTCTCGAAAACCTGGGCGCCCCAGGAAGTCACGGCGGCGAAGAATTGCGGACCTATGTGCGTGCCGCCGATCGGCAAGGTCCGGAAGCTGTCGGCGAGCGCGCCCAGCAGCACGAGGTGCCCGTCGACCGCGAGATAAATCAGCATCGCGAAGATCATGAACATCTGCCCGAGCACGGTCGTCTGCGCGCCGTGCTGAGGGTCGACGAGCGTGGCAAAGCCGAGTCCCATGGTCATGGAGACGGTCTGGCCCGCGAGCGTCAGGGCTTCGAAGGCGAGTTGCACGACGAGGCCGATGGCCATGCCGATCAGGATTTCCTGGATGGCGGCAAACGCGCCGTCGCCGGAGAAGATCGACAGATTGGGCGGCTGCGCGGCGAGCGGCGCGATCAGGATCACGAGCGCCAGGGTCAGCACGAGCTTGATTCGGGCCGGGATGGTCGGCCCGCTCAGCAGCGGCGCGGTCGTGACGAAGCCGCCGATGCGCAGCGCGGGCCACCACATCTGCAATGCCCAGTGCGTGAGCTCCGACGCGTCGAGATTGATGGGCTGCATGCGTCTGCCTAGCCGACCATGCCCGGAATGCTGGCGTAGATCTCGCGCGTGAAGTCCATCAGCATGCGGATCATCCAAGGCCCGGCCGCGAACAGGGTCAGCACGAGCAGCAGCAGCTTCGGAATGAAGCTCAAGGTCGCTTCGTGAATTTGCGTGGCCGCCTGCAACATGCCGATCACCAATCCGGCGACCAGGGCGACGATCAGCAGGGGCGCGGCGATCATCCCGGTCACGATCAGCGAGTGATGCGCGAGGTCCATGATGGTCTCTGGCGTCATTGGTGGAAGCTCGCGGCGATCGTGCCCATGAGCAGTGTCCAGCCATCCACCAACACGAACAGCATGATCTTGAAGGGCAGCGAGATGAGCATCGGCGAGAGCATCATCATGCCCATCGACATCAGCACGCTGGCGACGACGAGGTCGATGACCAGAAAAGGGATGAAGATCATGAAACCGATCTGAAATGCGGTCTTGAGCTCGCTGGTCATGAACGTCGGGATCAGCACCGAGAGCGGGACGTCTTCCGCGCTCGCGAATTGCGGCTTGCCCGACAGCTTCGAAAACAGCTGCAGATCGGTCTCCCGCGTCTGCGCCAGCATGAATTTGCGCAAGGGCCGGATCGTCCGGTCGATTGCGGCTTCGCCCGCGAGTTGCCCATCCAGGTAGGGCTTGACGCCGCTTGAGTACGCCTCGTTGATCGCGGGGCTCATGACGAAGAACGTCATGAACAAAGCGAGGGCGGTCAGCACCTGGTTCGAAGGCGTGGTCGCCATCCCGAGCGCCTGACGCAGGATGGACAGTACGATGATGATGCGCGTGAAGGCCGTCATCGCCAGGAGAATCGCCGGCAGGAGCGTCAAGACCGTCATCAGAATCAGGATCTGCAGCGACAGCGAATAAGTCTGTACACCGTCGGCGGCGGTGCGGATCGCGACCGCGGGCAGCACGGCCTGAGCGTGCGCGGCGAATGTCACGAGCACGCCGGAACAGGCGCCGCACAGCCGCGTCAGCGTAGGGACGAAGGGACGCATCAGTGTTTACCGTCGCGAGTCATGAGTTCGCGCAGGCGCGATGCAAAATCGGGTGCCGGCGCCGGCATCTGCAATTCGATGTGCTTGCTGAGCGGCGTGAGTGAGACCATGCCGGCGGCGCCGACGCCGACGAGTACTTGTGCGTCACCGACGCGCACCAGCAATATGCGCTCCCGGGGACCGAGTGCGAGCTGGCCCTCGATCGCGAAATTACCCGTGCCGCGCGGCGCCACGACGCGCAAGCGCTTGATGAGCCATGCCAGGCCGAAGATCAGTCCGACGATCAGCAGCAGGCTCAAGGTCAATTGAGCGATGCTGCCCGTCGCAGTCGGTACGGCCGGGCCGAGGGCGGTCATCAGCCCACACGCTCCATACGCTCGGCCGGACTGACGACGTCGGTGAGGCGTATGCCGAATTTTTCTTCGACGACGACCAATTCGCCACGTGCGATGCGCACGCCATTGACGAGCACGTCGAGCGGCTCGGTCGCCAGCCGGTTCAATTCGACGATGGCGCCTGGCGCCAGTTGCAGCAGCTCGCGCACCGTCATTTGCACGCGACCGACTTCGAGTGACAGCGTCACCATGACTTCGAGGATCAGATTGAGATTCATCTCGGGCGCCGCTCCCGCGGGCGCGTTCGGCCCGAGATCGCCGAATTGGGCGCGTGCGACCGGCGGCCCTTTTGTCGGATCGACCGTGCTCATGTGGCGCCTCGGGTGGTGATCTTCAGCGCGTTACGGCCCTGGGATACACCGAATTTGCCGCGGTAGATCGGCACTTCGCCGGCGAGCAGAGTGACTTGCTGCGGCGGAGTGATCGGGATGATGTCGCCCGGCGACAGACGCACGAGTTCGCCGAGACTGATTTGTGCTTCCGCAAGGATCGCGCGTGCCTCGATCTGCGCCAACTGGAGCCCCGTGGCCAGCACCGGTGCCCAAGCAACGGCCGGTCGCTCGGCCGGCTTGCCGCCGTCCGAAGCCAGCGCTTCGCGCACCGGTGCCAGCAGCCGCTCGGGCAGCAGCAACTCCAGGTGTCCGTTGAAGGCACCCAGGGTCGCGGAGAAACGGGCCGCTATCAGCAGATCGCCGGGCTCACCCATCTGTACGAAGCGCGCATGGGATTCTTGTTTGACCAGTTCCATCTCGACAGGCGCGATGGGCTGCCAGGCGGCCGTCACGTCGGGCGCGAGGGTCTTGACGAGCAGCGTCAGAAATCGCTGCGCCGCGGGGGCGATCACGGCCGCGGCATCGCTGCCCTCGCGTCCAGAACCACCGAAGAAGGCGTCGAGCAGCATCAACAGCAGCCCGGGCTCGAACGTGAGTATGGCCGTGCCCGGCAGTGGCTTGAGATTGACGATCGCGACGGCCGCGGGGGCCGGCAGCGCGGCTTGGGTGTCGCCTGCGGTCGCGCTTTGCAAGCTTTCGAATTCCAGGCTCAGCTCGCGGGTCAACAGTGCCGATAGCGAAACGCTCGCGCGGCCGGCGAAGTTGCGGCAGATGAATTCCAGCATGGGCAGCCGCGTACGGCTGATCCGGCGCGCGGACAAATCGAAGGGTACCGCGGTATCCGTGCTGTTCTTCTCCAACAGCGCGGATACCTCCTCCTCGGAAATCGCGGCGGCTCCGCTGCCCGCGTCGGCACCGCTGCCCGGTGCGCTGCCGTCCGACGCATCCGCATTCGGAGCGGCCATCATTGCACCACGAAGCTGGTGAACAGCAGATCGTCGATCGGCGGAGCGCCCTCTTTCTTGGCGACGGCGCGGACTTCGGCGAGCGCCTCCTGGCGTAACTTTTCCTTGCCCTCGCGCGACATCAAGGACTGGTAATCTCGATTGCTCATGATCAGCAGCAGGTTGTTGCGGATCAGGGGGACGTTCTTGGTCACGGTGTCGATGGCTTTTTGGTCCTTGGACATCGCCTCCATCGTGATCTGCAGAAAGCGGACCGCGGCACCGTCCTCGAAGTTGACGACCAGGGGTGGATCGATCGCGTAGTAGATCTCCCCCTTGGACTCGGCCTCCTCACCGTGAGCGCCGGCGGCGCCACCCGCTTTTACCGCGGTGATCGCCCCATCGGGGCCCAACTTATAGTCGGGTGCGGGATGCAGCTTCGCGTTGACGAAGCCGCCGGCGACGACCGCGCCGAGGGTCAGGACGAAAATCCCGACTCCGTTGACGAGGGTGCCTATCATCCCGCCGGATTTCTTCGCGGGGGCGGGTGTTGCTGAATCGGGGGCGTCGGCCATGGTGCTGTTCCTCATGCGGCGAGATCTGCCGCAGGAAGAGGGGAGCAAGTTCTATGCCATACCCGCCGCTCGAGGTTTTATCGATCTAGGTCAGAGTGTTAGCGCTTGGTGGCCGGCGTCGCGCGACCATCGACCCGACGCGATCGTCGAGATTTTGACGCTGCCGCGACTCATCGAAACTGCAGAGCCACCCGCAAACCCGGTCCGGCGTCGTCGAGCACGAGCCGGGCGCCATGCAGCTTCGTGACCGCAGCCACGAGCGACAGGCCAAGACCGGAGCCGGGGAGCTTCCGCGCCTCGTCGAGACGCACGCGCCGGCCAAGCACGAGCTCGCGCTTGTCGGCCGGAATGCCCGGTCCGTCGTCCTCGACGACGACCTCGGGGCCGCTGCCTTGCCGGCGCAGCAGCACGCGTATGTGACCGCCCGCGGGTGTGAACTTGATCGCATTATCGAGCAGATTCGCGAGCGCTTGGGCCAACAGTTGACGGCTACCCTGCACCTGGGCGCCCGGGATCACCGAGCTTTCCAAGCCGATGCCGCGTTCCTCGCTGACGGGTGCATACAATTCCACCATGCTGGCCACGAGTTCCGACAGATCCACGGCCTCGCGGGCGACGGTGCCGGTCTCCGCAAGGGCGATCCGCAACAGCGCATCGAGGGTGCTGCGCATCCGATCGACCTCGGTCGTGACCCGTTCGAGGACGCGCCGCTCGTTCGAGGCCGGGGACAGCTGGCTCATGGCCGCTTCGGCGGTCGCCTGCAACCGATTGAGCGGCGTCCGCAGATCGTGGGCGGCGCTGTCGAGCACGGTGCGCATGCCGAGGGTCAGTTGCTCGATCTTGTCGAGCATGCCGTTGATCTCGCGGGCGAGGGAATTCAGTTCGTCCTCGGCGTCTCGCACCGGCAGGCGCTGCGACAAATCGCCACGCATGATCTGCGTGGCCACCGCCGAAATCGCGCCGGCCTGTGCGAGGATCCGCCGTCCCATCCAGAATCCGCCGCCGAGGCCGAGCAGCATCGTCAGCACCACCGCGGCAACGAGCCCGCGCATCATCAAGCTCTTGACGTCCTGCCGCTCCTGCACGTCGTGACCGACCAGCATGCGATAGCCGCCCGGCAGAGGGAAATTCTCGGCGCGCATTTCGTGCTCACGGGTTTCGTCGCCGAAGGGAACCGAGACCTTGAACTGGATCCACTTGCCCTCGTTCGCGCCGCTCTTCGGCCAGGCCGGCACGTTGCCGGCCACGGGGCGCAATTGCGGATCGACCATGAGATAGACGGCACCGCGCACGTCCTGGTCCTGCGATCTTTGTTCGACGAGTTCGATGAAATCGCTGCGCGAGAGCACGAGCACCTGCTCGCGCAAGCCCTGCACTTCGGCCTCGATGAGATTGTCGGTGCTGCCGTCGACGACCTGCGACACGGCGAAATAGACGACCCCGAGCAGGGCGACCGCGCCCAGGGCGAAGACGACCGAATAGACCACCGCGATACGGAACGGCGAGCTTCCCAGGACCCCGAGAAATCGCTGCTCCTGCTCCACTATTCGTCTTCGCGCAGGCTGTATCCCGCGCCGCGCACCGTGTGCAGCAGCGGCTTGTCGAAGTCCTTGTCGATCGCCTGGCGCAGGCGGCTGATGTGCACGTCGATGACGTTCGTCTGCGGATCGAAATGATAGTCCCAGACCCCCTCGAGCAGCATCGTGCGCGTCACGACCTGACCGCTGTGGCGCATCATGAACTCGAGCAGCTGAAACTCTCTGGCCGTCAGTTCTATCTTCTTGCCGTTACGTGTGACCCGGCGGGTCATCCGGTCGAGTTCCAGGTCCGCCAATTTGAGCTTGGTGTTCGCCTCGCCCGAGCCGTTGTCGCCGCGACGCGCGAGCGCATCGATGCGCGCGAGCAATTCGGACATATGGTAGGGCTTGGTCAGGTAATCGTCGCCGCCGGCACGCAAGCCCGTGATGCGGTCGTCGACCTCGCCGAGCGCGCTCAGGATCAGCACCGGCGTCTTGCGGCCCGTGGCACGCAGCGACTGCACCAGCGCCAGTCCGTCCAGTTTCGGCAGCATGCGATCGACGATGGCGAGATCGACGGCCGCCGAAGAAGCGCGCTGGAGCCCGTCGAGCCCGTTCACCGCGACGTCCACCGTATGTCCGACCTCGCGCAGTGCCGTGGCAAGGTAATCGCACGCGACTTGGTCATCTTCGACGATCAGGATGTGCATGGAACGCATATTACAGCCGCCCGACCATTCTTTGTCAGCCAGCGGCGAGTCCCGCGCCGCGCTACCATCGCGCTCCCAGGGGGCGCTGAAGGAAAAGAGTTGTGGGGAAAGGTGACAATGGCGGGCTTGGCTGACGTGCACGGGCATGAAACGATCTTGTTTTTTATCCTGCTGCAGCTCGCGATCATCGTCGTCGCCGGGCGCCTCGGCGGAGCGCTGGCGCGCCGGCTAGGCCAGACGGCGGCGGTCGGGGAGATCGTTCTGGGCATTCTGCTGGGACCCTCCTTCTTTGGGGCGATCGCCCCGGCGCCGTTTGCCTTCGTGTTTCACTCGGCCCCGCCGGAGCCGATGCTGGTCCTGTCGGGCCTCGGGCTCGTGCTGCTGATGTTTCAGGTCGGCCTCGAATTCGATTTCGCGCACCTGACGAGCCGCCTCAACCGCGCCGCCGTGGCCTCGGTATCGATCGCGAGCCTCCTGCTGCCGTTCGCCGTGGGTTTCGGTTTCGGCCTGTGGTCCGCACCCGCGCTATCGCCCCGGGCGAGGCCTCTGGACTCGGCGCTGTTCGTGGCCACGGCCTTCGCGATCACCGCGCTCCCGATCCTCGGTCGCATCATGATGGACTTCGAGCTGACGCGCACGCGGCTCGGCGTGATCGCGATCAGCGCGGCCGCGGTCAACGACGTCGTCGGCTGGTTGCTGCTGGCATCGATCACGACTCTCGTGCGCAGTGATTTCGATGCCGGACGTTTCGGACTGCGCATCGCCGCCGTCGCGGCTTTCGGCGTCGCGAGCGTGACGATCCTGCGGCCGCTGCTCAAGCGCGCGATTGCAAGCTCAGGGCCGCGCGCGGGCGCCCTGTCGGGCAATCTTCTCGGCGGCTTGCTCGCGGTAATCTTCATCGCGGCGCTGACGACCGATGCGATCGGAATTTTCGCGATTTTCGGGGGCTTCATGCTCGGAGTGATCCTCTTCGACGAGCGCGAACTCGTCGCCGCGTGGCGGCAGCGGGTCGGCGACTTCGTCCTCGTTTTCTTCCTGCCGATTTTTTTCACCTATACGGGTCTACGCACCGAGATTGGCGGTCTTTCGACCTTGACCGACTGGGCATGGTGTCTGGGACTGGTCGCACTGGCGTCGGGCGCCAAGCTGCTGGGTGCCTATCTAGGTGCGCGTCGCTGCGGCATGACCCATCCGGAGGCGGCGATCGTAGGCTTCATGATGAACACGCGCGCCCTCATGGAACTGATCGTGCTCAATGTCGGTCTCGATCTGGGCGTGATTTCGCCGCAGATGTTCACGATGCTCGTGATCATGGCGATCGCGAGCACGGTCGTCACGACGCCCGCACTGCGCCACTATCTCAAGCGGATCGATCTCGAGCGCGTCGTCGCCTCTCAGGCGTAGGCATCGAGCACGCCGAGGCTGTTACGCGTTACCGCCCTCGCCACGGGTTCGCTGCTTGCCGTCGGCGAGTCCGCTTGCGGCTGCGGCGTCCATACCTGGGGCTGGGAATAGGGCGAAGAGTTGTCCTGGAAGGAGCGCTGCGACACGTCCACACTGACTTGCTGGAAACCCTGTGAACTCAGCATTTCACGCAGCTTCGGCGAACTCGATTGCAGGGCGTCGAGCGTTGCAGGATTGTGCGAACTCATCCAGACCTGGGCATGTCCGCCCTCGATCGAAACGCGTAGCTCGATCGGTCCCAACTGCGGCGGACTGACTTGCAGGGTCGCACCGGTCACGTTGTTGCCGGCCATCCAGGAGACCCGGTTCGCCAGGGACTCGTTGAACGCCGGCGTCCCGATCGGAGCGTCGATCTTCGCCGTGGCGGCGGACGCAGAGGCGCTCGCAGGTGCTGCCGTGGCGTCGGGGGTTAGCTGCAACATCGCGCCAGTGCCATCGCTCGCGGGGGTAAGTGCGGGACCGGCAGTCGCTGCAAGAGCGTCGATCGGCGTGTGCTTGTCGGTCCCGTTGACCACCGCGGCGAGGGCCGTAACGGGCAGGGTGGTCGCGCCCACCATCGAGGTCGGAGCGGGCCCGGCGCTGCCCGCAACGCTGGCGTCGGCATTGTCCGCCGGCGCCACGCTCGACTTGGCTGCGGAAATCTTTTGGTTCCCGGCGTCCCGCGCACCGCGCGCCGCCGCGGTATCCGTGGCCGCATCGGCCGCAAATTGTGCTGCGCCGAGAGCGGCGGCATCGACCACGGATCCTGGGCCCGCAGATGCCGTCGTGCTGGCTGCGGCGACCGTGCCGCCGCTCGGGTTGCGCGTCGCATCCGCACTCGCCGCGTCGGCGCTTGCCGCGTCTTGGGTCGCGGTCGCGGCACGCTGCGCGGCGCCCCGCTGGAGCGCGGCGGCGCCGCTTGCCTGCTTCGCCGCCCCTGCGACGTCCGCGGTCGCCGTCGCGCTGTCAGCGACCGCTTTCGCCTGCGCGGCCGTGTCGCGAACAGCGGCCGACGAGGCTACATCTCGGCCAGTCGTAGCGGCCGCTATGGCTGCTGCTGTTGTCGCCGCGACCGTCGCGTCGGCGGCGGTTGCGTCGGCGGCCGTTGCGTCGGCGGCCGTGGCAACCGCTGTGTTCGCGGCGGCCAAGGTATCGAGTTTGGCGGCGGCAGCCTCGCTGCCGGCGGCCGCGTCTGCGGACGATACCGCAGCGGCGGCGCTTGCAGCACCGGCTGGCGTAGCTCGCCCACTATCGGCTGAGAGCGCCGCCTGGGCTTGCAGCGCGTCTTTCGCGGTCGCCTCGCCAGCGGCGTTCGCCGCAGTACGCGCCGTAAGGGCGGTCTCGACGCTGAGGGCGGCAGCCGCTGCGCCCGATGCGATGGCGCCCGTAGCCTGCACGCCACCCGCGGATGCGGCGGCCTTCGCGGCGCCGATGCCCGTCAGCAGCGCCGCCGGCGGCGCGGGCAGCACGGGCAGCGCGGGCGGCAGGATGGCGACCAGCGGCGGAGTGACGTTGCCGCCGGCCGGCAAATCCTTGCCCTTGGCGGCGTCCGCGCCGACGCTCGACTTGCGCTCGGCCGCCTTGCCTGCGACGGATAACGCGACCGCGAAATTGCCGGCTTTACCGTCGCCGGACGACGCAGTGCCGGACGCGGCGGCGGCGCCTGCGGGGGCGGCGCTCAGATTAGTTTGTGAAGGGTTGGCCAATACCGGTATGTTTGCGTTCATACCGGAGAATAAAGCAAGTGTCGTGCCAGACGCGCCGGTGGCGTCGGTTAGCGGTAGCCGCCCTCGTTCGCCGCTAGGGCGAGCCGCATCGCCGTCTCGTCCCCCTCGCGCTGTTCGCGCCGATCGGCAGCCTGGGTCTCGTCGCGCCGAAAGCGCTCGACCGCGCGCCCGAGGGTCTCCGCTTCAACCCGTTTCGCGGACCACAGCGTGCGGCGCGATTCGTAGTCGGCGCGCGCCACGCCGAGCTTCTGCACGTGCTGGCGGATAACATCGGTCAGCCGGTCGAGAAATGCGCGGTAATTTTGCAGGCGGACGGCATCCATCGCGCCCGCCGATTGCGTGGCCTTGCGGATGTACTCCTCGCGATAGAGCTTGAGCTGCTCGTGTTGCTGCTCGAGCTCGGCGACGCGGCGCTGCGAATCCACCATGACGCGCTGCAACTCGTCCGCGGAACGGGCGACGACTTCTCGAATGGGTTCGAAGCGTTTCGATTTCATGTCTTCCTCACACTATCTGCCGGTTGTCCCGGCGGGCGCCGAGAATTGCGTCACGAGTTTCTGTAGATCGGCATAGCTGCGCTCGAATCCCACGGGTTCGTACATATCCTGCCGCAGGAACTCGAGGATCTTGGGCCACTGCTCGACCGCTTGATCGAGGCGTGGATCGGCGCCGCGCCGGTACGCACCGACCGTGATGAGGTCGCGGTTTTGCTGATAAATCGAATAGACCTGTTTGAATTTCATCGCGAGATCTTGCTGCTCGCGGGTCGCGATCTGATGCATCGCGCGGCTGATCGACGCCTCGATGTCGATGGCCGGATAGAGTCCGTTTTCGGCGAGCCGCCGGGATAGCACGATATGACCGTCGAGAATCGCGCGGGCCGCATCCGCGATCGGATCGTTCTGGTCGTCGCCCTCGACTAGCACCGTGTAGAACGCCGTGATCGAACCCGCGCCGCGATCGCTGTTTCCGGCCCGCTCGACCAGCTGCGGCAAGCGCGCGAAGACCGAGGGCGGATAGCCCTTCGTCGCCGGGGGTTCGCCGATTGCGAGCGCGATTTCGCGCTGCGCCTGCGCGAAGCGCGTCAGCGAATCGAGTAGTAGCAACACTTTGAGTCCGCGATCGCGAAAATACTCGGCGATCGCGGTCGCGAGCCAGGCGCCGTGCAGGCGCATCAGGGGCGGATGATCCGCCGGCGTCGCGACCACGACCGCGCGGCGCATGCCGTCCGGCCCGAGCGTGTTGGCGACGAAGTCCTGCACCTCACGGCCGCGCTCCCCGATCAGACCGACGACCGTCACGTCCGCCTTGGTGTAGCGCGTCATCATGCCGAGCAGGACCGATTTGCCGACGCCGGATCCGGCGAACAGGCCGATGCGCTGGCCGCCGCCGACCGTGAGCAGGGCGTTGATCGAACGGACACCGACGTCCAGGGGATCACGAATCGCGCGGCGCATCAGCGGATTCATGGGTTCCGGCGCCGCCGCCAAGCGTTCGGTGCAGCGCAATTCGCCGAGGCCGTCGAGCGGACGGCCGGCGCCGTCCAATACGCGCCCGAGGAGCCCATCGCCGACCAGGATCGCGGACGTGCCGCTGACCGGCACGACGCGTGCGCCGGGCTTGAGCCCGCGCACATCCCCGGTAGGCATCAAGAACAGCTTGTCCGCCGAGAAGCCAACCACCTCGGCTTCGACTTGCTTCCCGTCGGCGGTATCGACGAGACACCGCGCGCCGACGGCTGCTTCGCAGCCGACTGCTTCCAAGGTCATACCGACCATGCGGTTCAGCGTGCCCTCGACGACGATCTCGCCGGCATCTGCCATGCGTTCGCGCGCCTGTTCCAGTCGCTGCGCCCATTGCTTCGGGCGCGGCCGCGTACCCGGGAGCGAGCTCATGCGAGTCCGCCGCCGCGCGGTCCGGAGGACTGTCGTTCGGTGCCTAGCAGTTCGCTCAAGATGGCGCCCAAGCGCGTTTCCAAGCGCGCATCGATGCGCGAGGTCGGCGTTTTGACTTCGCAGCCGCCGCGCGCCATGACGGGGTCCTCGACGATCGACCAGGCGCGCTCGTTCTCGGTCGGAGCCAAATGTTGCCGCACGACCGCGGCGTCCTCGGGGTGCAGATGCACGCGCACCTCGCGGGCCGCGACCGGCAGGGCGGAGATGGCCTCGCGAATGATGCCGATGATCTGGGTGGGATCGGATTTGATCTCGCGCCGCACGATCTGGCGCGCGAGCGCCATGGCCAGGGTCAACAACTCCCGCTCGACCGCCTCGTCCAGCACCTCGAACGGCTTGGCAAGGTCGTAGAACATCCCGGCCAACCGTTCGACTTGCGCACGCGCCTCCAGGCTTCCCGCCGCACGCCCTTCGGCGAGTCCCTGCTCGAAGGCCTCCTTATAGGCTTCCGCTTGCAAATCGGCGAGACCCCCGGCGGTCGCCATCGTCGGGGCGGCACCGACTGCGCCCATGTCGGGCGGTGACCACACTTCTACTTTGGACTGGGTCATGGCTGTCCTTTAAACGAAGTCGCCGGCATCCTTGCCGCCGAGATTGATCGTGCCGTCCTCGGCGAGTCGCTGCGCGATCACGACGATCTCCTTCTGCGCGGCTTCCACCTCGGCGAGCTTGACTGGACCCCTGGCCTCCATGTCGTCGCGCAAGATTTCGGCGGCGCGCTTCGACATGTTGCGCATGATCTTGTCCTGGACTTCGGGTTCCGCGCCGCGCAGCGCGAGCGCGAGCGTGTCCGAACCCACGTCGCGCAAGATCGCCTGGATGCCGCGATCGTCGACGTTGAGAAGGTTGTCGAAGATGAACAAGAGATCCTTGATCTTCTGATGCATCTCGCCGTCGATCTGTTCGATCTTGCCGAGCTCCTCGCCGCTCTTGTCTTTTTGCATGGCGTTCAGGATGTCGGCGACCGTCTTCGCGCCCCCGATCTGCCGCAGCGGCGGAGGCGCCGGCGCGTTCGCCTGCTTGGCCACGATTTGATCGAGTTCGTTGAGCGCGGACTGCGGCACCTCGTTGAGCGAGGCGATGCGCATCAGTATCTCGGTGCGCAGAGCGTCCGGCAGCAACGCGAGGATGCTGGCGCTCTGTTCCGCGGCCAGGTGCGACAGCACGAGCGCGCCGATTTGCGGATGCTCGGCGCTCACGATCTGCGCAACCGCCTTGGCCTCCATCCACTTGAGGGACTCGATGCCCTGTCCGGGCTGGCCGGTGGACAAGCGATCGAGCAACAGATCGGCTTTCTGCTTGCCGACGGCCTGGGTGAGGACACGGCGGACATAGTCCTGGGAGGAGGCCGCAACGTCGGACTTGCCATCGACGATGCCGATGAAATTCGCGACGACCGCGGTCATTTGGTCGCGCGACACCTCCTGCAGTTCCGCCATCGCGACACCGAGCTTCTGCACGTCGCTCGCATCGAGTTGCTTGAGGAGACTCGCCGCATCCTGCTCCCCGAGACTCATCAGCAGAATCGCCGCGCGCTGGGTGCCGGGCAGTTCCCCGGGTTTGTCAGCCATCGGCGGCGACCCAGTCCCGGACGACTTGCGCCGCACGCTTCGGGTCTTGGATCACGAGCGACCGTGCGGCCGCGATTTGTTGCTCGAAGCTGGGAGCGAGCTTGATCGGCTCCTTGTCCTGTTTCGCCGAGAGCGTCACCTTGTCGCCCTCGAGCTCGCCCTTACCATGGGCGAGCAAGTTCACCGGCGGCTTGGTCAGAGACTTCATCAGCGGCCGCAGGACCAAAAAGGCCACGATGAGCACGAGAACCGCGCCGACGATCTGCTTGGCGAGCTGTACGGCCCAGGGCTGCTGCCACAGCGGCAATGCGTCGAGCGGCGGCGGCGGCGCATCGGTCTTGAAGGCCTGATTGAGCACGTTCAACTGATCGCCGCGATCGTCCTTGAGCCCGATGGACTCACGCACGAGCTGCGTGAAGCGTTTGATGTCCGTATCGCTCATCGGCGCGGTCGTGGCCTTGCCCTTGTCGTCGGTCTTCTGCCAGTTGTCGAGGACGATGCCGACGTTGAGCCGCTTCAAGGTGCCTATCGGCTGCTTCACGTATTGCAGGGTGCGATCGATCTCGAAATTGCGCGTGCTGCGAGAACTGCTCGAACTCGGCGCGCTGTTGGCGGCATTCGATTGCGGCGTGCCCGACGCTCCCGGAATCGCGGGGGCTCCGGACGTACCGGGCGGCTGATTGCTGAGCGCGCCCGGAATGCCTTCCGCCCCGTCGCCGGCCTTGCGGCTGTCGCTGCTGGTCTGCTCGCTGCGCACCGCGGTCTTCTGCGGATCGTAATTCTCGCGCGTCTCCTCGGTCACCGTGAAGTCGAGATCAGCGGTGACCGTCGCGCGTACCCGGCCCGGCCCCACGATCGGCTCGAGCAGATCGATGATGCGTTGCCGGTAGCTGTTCTCGAGTTTGCGCGTGTATTCGAATTGGCGCGTGCTGATCGCGGTTTCGGAGTTCTCGTCCGGAGAATTCAACAAGGTTCCGGCTTGATCGACGAGGGTCACGTCGGTGGCCGCGAGTTCGGGCACGCTCGAGGCGACGAGGTGGATGATCGCGGCCACCTGGCCGGGCTCCAGTTGGCGGCCTGGATAGAGCTGCAGCATCACCGAGGCGGTCGCCTTGTGCGCGTCGCGCAGGAATACCGACGGCTTCGGGAGCGCGAGATGCACTCGAGCGGTCTGCACGCCCTGGACTTTGACGATCGTGCGCGCGAGTTCCGTCTCGAGCACCGACTGGTAGCGGGCGCTCTCCATCATCGAACTCGTACCGAGCGACGACTCCTTTTGGATCATCTCGATGCCCATGGCGTCACTTTGCGGCAAGCCCTGGCTCGCGAGACGGATACGCGCCTCCTGCACTTTGGAATCCGGCACCAACACGGCGCCGGCGGGGTTGAGCTTGAACTCGATCCCGGCCGCGGTCAGCGCATCCATGACCTGGCCACTTTCGCGCTCGGACAATTGGCCGTAAAGCACCGTGTAGTTTTGTCCCTGAGACCAAATCACGAGCCAGATCGCAGCCGCAATCGCCGCGGCGACACCGGCGAGCAGGCCGACTTGTTTCAGCCCGGGGATGGTGTCTAGCAGACCTTTGGGCGGTAGCGTGACGATTTCGGCCATGAGTTATGTTCCGCGGCTCGAGTTGTCTTGCAGGTCAGACGGGCATGTTCATGACTTGGGTGTACGCATCGATCAGCTTGTTGCGCACCTCCGTCATGGCATGAAAAGCGAGTCCGGCTTTTTGCACTTCGAGCATGACCTTGCTGAGGTCCGCGCTCTTGTCACCGGCCTCGTAAGCATTCGCGAGCGACGTCGCGTTGTTTTGCATCGTCGCGACGCCGTCGATCTGGCTCTTGATCATATTTGCGAAGTCCGACGGCTGACCGGTCACCGGCGCGGACTCCGTCGACACGCCGGTTGCGCGCGCTTGCAGGGCGCGCATCTCGGCAAGGACTTGGCTGATTTGCAGGCTGCTCAAGGGGTCAGGCCGTCGCGAGATGGACTTCGTGCAGGCCGGGCACTTCGACGCCGGAGGCTTTGAATTGTTGCAGCTTGTGTCTCAGGGTGCGCGCGCTGATGCCGAGGCGTTCAGCGGCGAGCTTGCGGCTGCCAGCGGTGATTCTCAAGGTCGCCAGAATCAATTCCCGCTCCCGCTCTTTCAGATCGTAGTCGAGACCCAGTTCCTGCGGCTTCGCCGCCACCGTCGGGGCCGTCGTCGCGTACACGGCAAGGTCGCTGCCGAAATCGAGATCCGCGGCGGTGATCTGGCCCGTGGCGAGCCAGGCGGCGCGCTGCACGATATTGGTCAATTCGCGGGCATTGCCCGGCCAATCGTATTGCCGCAGCTTCTGTTCGGCATCGCCGGCAAGCGTCGGCACCGGCCGCCCGCCGCGCGTACAAGACGCCAAGGCATGGCGGGCGAGCGGCAGGATGTCGCCGCGGCGCTCGCGCAGCGCGGACAGGCGCAGCGACATCACGTTCAGCCGGTAAAAGAGATCGGCCCGGAAACGGCCGGCGCGGGACTCCTCCGGCAAATCGCGGTTCGAGGTCGCGATGACCCGGACGTCGAGGGAAATGGTGCGCGTGCCGCCCAGTCGCTCCACCTCGCGCTCTTGCAACACACGCAGCAGTTTCGCCTGCAAACCGAGATCCATTTCCGAGATCTCGTCGAGCAGCAGCGTGCCGCCCTGTGCCTGCTCGAACTTTCCCGGATGCGCCGTGAGCGCTCCGGTAAAAGCGCCCTTTTCATAACCGAAGAGCGTGGCTTCGAGCATGTTTTCGGGGATCGCCGCGCAATTGATCGCAACATAGGGTTTGTCGAAGCGCACGGACTGGTCACGAATGAAACGCGCATAGACCTCTTTGCCGGTGCCGCTTTCGCCGGTGATCAATACCGTTGCATCGGTTTCGGCAATGCGTTTGGCGAGCCCCAGCAGGCGCTTCGACTCGGGATCGACCGCGATCACGTCGCCTGGCGTCACGCGGTTCTTGAGCTGCCGGCAGGCCATTTCGATCAATGCCTGGGCGGCGAAGGGCTTTACGATGTAATCGGTCGCGCCCTCGCGCATTGCGGCCACGGCCTGCGCAACCGTGCCGTAGGCGGTCATCAGCACCACGGGCAGATCCGGACGGCAGCGCTTTAGGTCGGACAGCAGCCGGTAACCGTCCTTGACGGGCATTTGAATGTCAGAGATGACCAGAGCCACCTCGCTTGCGGCGACGATGCGCAGCGCTTCCGCGCCGTCGGCGGCGGAGAGCGCAGGGATTCCAGCAGCTGTCAGGGTGTCGATCAGCGCCTCGCGCAGTCCGGCATCGTCTTCGACCACGAGAACCGAGTCCTTGACGTCGTTCATGAGTTTTCCTCTGCGGGTATGTCGATGATGAAGGTCGCGCCGACGTTCGAGTCGGCGAGCCGCACGGTGCCTTGATGCGCCTCGACGACGGAGCGGACGATCGCGAGCCCGATGCCGTTACCGCGAGCGCGGGTCGTGAAAAAGGGTTCGAAAATGCGGGCTCGGAGATCCGCGGGCACGCCCGGCCCGTCATCGGAGACGACTATTTGCGCTCGGCCTTGCTCGCGGCGCGCCAACAATTCGAGATTGAGATCGCCACGCGCCGATTGCAGCGCGTTGGTCGCCAGATTGAGCACGGCCGATACCAGTGAGGAAGCGTTGACGCGGACCCGCAGCTCCGGCGCTTCGGTGCGTATGGTCAGGCGTGCACCGCTGCGCAGCGCGGGGCGCAGCCATTGGGCGACTCGTTCTAACACGGCGCTCAGGCTCACGGTCTCGCGTGCGGCGCCTCCGTGCGTGAAGGCGAGCATGTCGGTGACTAGCGTGTCGAGCTGCTCGAGACTCGCAACCGTCTTTTGCGCACAGCGGCCGAGGTCGGCCTCGCTGCGACCGGGCAGGCTCATCTGTGAGGCGTACAGCAACGCGGTCGCGAGCGGAGTACGGATCTGATGGGCGAGCCCGGCAGCGAGTTCACCCAAGGTCAGCAGCCGTTGTTGGCGCGCGAGGAGTACCTGCATGAGATGCGATTCCGTGACATCGGCGATCAGCACGACCTCGCCGTCACCGCCGAGCTCACGCCGCGAGATGTTCACGAACCTCCCGCCATGAAGTTCGACGTGCTCCAGCAATCGGTTCGAGTCGACCGCCGCTCGTGCAAGCACGGTCGCGAACTTGAGGCCGATGACCGGCTCGCCGAGGAGCTCGAGCGCCGCGGGATTGCACTGTTGGATATGGCCATCGACGCCGATGACCAAGACGCCGGCGGGCAGCGCCTGCAGCAGCAGGGAGAGACGGCCGGCGAGGTGCTCCTTGCCAGCCCGCGCCTCGCGCAGCTCGCCGCGCAGTTTCGCCACTTGTAAGTTCAGCGAGTCGAAGGCATCGGCGAGTTGTTCGGAGACGGAGCCGAAAGCAGCGAATGCTGCGGTCAGCTCAGCTTGCCGGTCTTCACCGCGGTGTGTGGTCGAAACTTGCATCTTGATTGAGAATAGGCAACATCCGTGCCGAATCCATTTTTTCCATTTTGATCATGCGTTTAGCCAAATAGGGATCGGGGGACGACGAGCAGCGTCAAGAAGTCGGCGCGAGTGACGATGAACATCGCCGTCCTCAGGCGGTCAGACGATACTTGCGCAGTTTCTCGACGAGCGTCGTACGGCGCATGCGCAGCAGCCGGGCGGCCTCAGCCACCGTGCCGTCGGCCTCCGCAAGTGCCTTGCGGATGAGGCCGAGTTCGATCGTGCTCAAGTGATCCTTGAGGTCGAGACCACCGCGCGGCAGCAGCGTGTCCTGGCCGTCGTTGGACTGCACGCCGGTGAGGATCACGAGATCCTCGTGATCGAGAGCGGGCGCAGCAGCCGTCTCCTCGCGAGCGGGGAGGCGCGCGACGCCGTGCTTGATCCCATAGCGTTCGGGCAAGTCCTCCGCCGTGATCGTCTGACCGGGGTAGAGGATCATGAGCCGCTCGAGCAAATTCGCGAGTTCCCGTACGTTGCCGGGCCAGCTATTGCGAGCTAGGCATGCGATCGCGCGGCCATCGAGGCGTATCTTACGCCGGGGCTCCTGCGACTGACGATCGACGAGATGCTCGACCAGTACGGGCAGATCGTCGAGGCGATCGCGCAAAGGCGGCATCTGCAGCGGGAAGACGTTGAGACGATAATAAAGGTCCTCGCGAAAGCGTCCGTCTTCGATCGCCGCTTCGAGATCACGATGCGTGGCCGCGATGATGCGCACGTTGCAGCGGATCGTGCGATTGCTGCCGACCCGTTCGAAGCTGCGCTCTTGCAGCACCCGGAGCAGCTTGACCTGCATCTGCAGCGACATGTCGCCGATTTCGTCGAGAAACAAGGTACCGCCCTCGGCGAATTCGAACCTACCCAAGCGCGTCGACAGTGCGCCCGTAAAGGCCCCCTTCTCGTGTCCAAAGAGTTCACTCTCGAGCAACTCCGCCGGAATCGCACCGCAATTGACAGGCACGAACGGACGCTTGCCCCGACCCGACAAATCGTGAATGTGCCGGGCCGCCATTTCCTTGCCGGTACCCGACTCGCCGAGGATCAGGACGTTGCTCTCGAAGGGGGCTACCTGCTCGATCAGGCGGTGGATTTCGCGCATCGGCGCGGACCGTCCCGTAGGCCGGAAGGCAGGCGACGCATCGAGCAAACCGCGCTCGACGCGTTCGGGACCGACCGCTGCCGGCGGCGATTCCGTGGACTCGGTCACAAAACATTTCGCTTCAATCACGTTGTTGGGACTCCTTCCCTAATAAAGTGTGACGGATGTCTCAAATCTCTTGTTCCGTCTCAAGCTTTACCGCTAAGCCTTTGACATTGTTCATTCAATGTCTCGACGGGAAGGATACTAACTGAAGAACTTGAGACCAAAGGAGTTGGCAAACACCCGTAATATCTGTCAGGTGTTCCCTCAAAAAGCGTGATAGAAAATCAGCAGTGGAAACCTAGGACGGAGCCTGCTTGGAGCCGGCGACGAGGCGGCGATGATGGCGAAAGATGAATTTTTCGATCCCGTCGACGACCGCCTCGCTGAGTCCGACGAACGGCAGACGCACGACACGACTCGTTCCCACCTGTTGCTCGCCCGCGACGCGCGCCGGTAGCCGCAGTGCCTGTGGCAGCGTCGGATTGAGGTAGAGAATCACCAATCCCGTGCCGGCTCCCGCGGCGGGAGCGTCGCTGCCGAACCATTCGATGCCGCCTGCCGAGAGACGGACACGACGCGCCTCGGGCAGGGCTTTGTTGCGGACAGCGATCTCGGCCGTGAGCCGCAACAGGATGTTGATCTTGTATTCCAAGCGTTGCAGCTCGTGGACCAGCGCCGGTGATTCATCCTTGAGCGCCTCCTGCACCCGGACTTCGTCCAGCGAAGACTCGGCGCTCAGTACTTGCAGATTATCGACGTTGAGGCGCGCGAGCTCGGCGCTCTCGACCGGTCCGCTGGCGATCCAGGCAAGCGGCAAGGACTCATCGAATACCAGGCCGTCGCCGAAAAGGTTTCCGGGGGTCAAAGACGCGATCGCGTTGCGGAATAGGCGCGCACGGCGCGACGCCCGACCGACAGCATGTCGAGATCGCGCGCGGTGCGCCGCAAGCCGTGCTGCAGGGCACCTATCGCGTGCCGGTTCAAGGCGAGGATCTCCGCGACGATGGCGCGATCCTCAGCATCGACCGGCTGCAAGGCGCGGCGGGCCTCTTTGAGCAAGCGCATCCGATCCGCATCCAGTTGTACCGCGGTTTCGCCGTCCCCGGACTGCGCCGCTACCGCGAGCCGGCGTGTAACCTCGAGGGCGAGATGCAGCGCCGAGGGGGGACGCCGGCTCATCGTCCCTCGGCGACCAACTGATCCCAGCCTTTCTTGACGGTGGTGACCAGCCGGGCGACTTCGGCAAGCTTGACGGCGTCGTTCGCGGCGTTCGCCTGCGTCAACTGATTCAAAATGTACATGTAAAGACGATGCAGATTCGCCGCGACCTCGCCGCCGACCTCCATGTTGAGGGTCGAATCGAGATGGCCGATGATCCGAACGGCCTTACCGATGGCCGTGCATTTGGCGACGACCTCGGGCAACGGATGATAATTGTGAATGCGGCTCATGCAGCCTTGCGCGGTGGCGAGATGCAACAAGACCTGATCGTACATTATCTGTACGAGACGCGCGGGCGTCGCATCGGCGACCAGCCCGTGACTGCGCACGGTGCGGTATTGAGCGGCTTTGTTTTGTGAATACATCATGGAAGCTTGGAGCCTTGCGGATTAAGAGGTCGTCGTTCCCGAGCTCAGACTGCTGTTTGTGGAGCTGCTCGAAGCGCTGGAGTTCGCATTGAATTCGGCGGTCAAATAGGTTTCGGTCTGCTTCAAGGCGGCGACCGCGGTGTCCATGGCGTTGTACTGCGCGGTCAACGTCGCCGAATAGGTGGCGAGTTCCGCATTCAAGTTCGTCTGCTCGGTCGCGGCTTGGGTCAATCCTGTTTGCAGGCCTTGGGTGACCGTGGAGAGCAGACCACCAGGTCCCGTGTAGCTCTGCACCAGAGCATTGAGCTTGGTCGCGATGCCGTTGGTGCCGCCGAGCAGATTGGCGACGCCGTTCAGATTCGAGGTCAGGGCCGTGCTCAACGTATTCGAATTGCTGTCGAGTTGTCCCGTTTGAGCATCGGTCGTGACGCCAAGGTCGGCAAGCGATTGGATTCCGCCGCTCGCCGAAGAGTCCACCGTATCGATGATGTTCTGCAGCTGTGACTGAAAGGACTCCAGAGTCGGGTCGCCGTTCAAGGCCCCGGCGGTCTGGGTGGTCGGGTCGTAACCGGTCAACGACTGCACGGCCGAGAGCACCCCATTCAAGGCGGTGACGAACGTACCGATCGAAGTTTGTGCGTTGCTCGTATCGGGAGCGATCGTCAGAGTCGTCGAGGCGCCCGCGGCGGTTGGGGCGAGCAAGTCGAGGTTGACGCCGCTGATCGCACCGGTCACGACGTTATTGGCGCTCGTGGCCGCGTAGCCGTTGATCGTGAAACTCGCATCGGCGGCAGCCTGGGTCTGCGTCAGTCCGTTGCCGGAAGTGGCCTTGGGGTCATAGGTCAAGCCGGCGAGACCCGTGCCCGTGTCGGTCTCGGCAACCGTGATGGCGTTCGCCGCTCCGGTCTGGGTGCCCGAGATGACGAGCCGGGAACCGCCGCTCGTGGTCAACACGCTCGCGCTGATGCCCGGATTGTTGCTCGAATTATTGATCGCAGCGGCGATTCCGCCCAGCGTGTCGTTGCTCGCATCGATCGTGATCGACGTGGAGGCGCTGCCGACCGAGATCTGCAAGGTTCCCGTGCCGACCACGGACGAAGATGAGGAGAAGGCGGCCGAACTCAAGCTCGCCGAGCTTGCGAGATTCTGTACCGTGAGCACATATTGACCGGCCACGGCGCTGGAGTCCGTCGTCGCCGATGCGATCGAGGTATCCGCGACCGTTGCCGAAAAACCGGCGAGCTGGCCCGGCGTCTCGAGTGTGGATAGCGTCGACTGCAACGTCGACAGAGCACTGCTGAAGGTGCCGAACGCCGACAGCTGAGCATTGAGCGAATTTTCCTGGCTCGTGATCTGGGATTGCTGCGCCGCCCCCTCGGCGGTCGTCAGAAGCGAGACGATGGACGAAATATTGAGCCCCGAACCGATGCCGGTCGAGGTGATGACCGAGTTGGCCGCGGCGGAGCCCGAGGTCGAGGAACTCGAAGTGCCGGAAGATGTAACGGCTGAACTCATGAAAGATCACCTACCCTGGGTTCTATGAAGAAGATATCGGCGGCTAGAGCCCGGACTAAAGCAAGTCGCGTACCAGACGGCACCAATGCCTCGCGAATCGTCGCGACGGGCTCAGGCAAGACTGTCGACCAAGAGCCCCGTCGCACCCACGCTGCGCGCCAAGGCGGGAAATTCCTCGGCCGAGAACTGGCCGATGACCTCGCCGTTGGCGGGATTCACCTCTTGGATCGTATTGGCGGATTGAGGGTCGACACGGTATTGATCAGGCCTGCCTGAGTCGTTCAAGGTCTTGTTCAACTGCGTGACCAGCGTCTCCACCGGTGTAGCGCGCGCCTGCGTCGCGCCCGCGGCGTCGCCGTTGGGGCTCGCCGAAGCGCTAGCAGATGCACCAGATGCGCTTTTCGCGATACCGCCGGGCTTGCTTGCGCCCGCAGCACCCCTCGTTACATTCTGTATCGTACTTGACGACTCGACTGTCGCCGTCTTGCCGCCGAGCGGCACGGATTTGCCGCTCGAATCTTGTTGCACCGGCGCCGAGATGGGCGCCTGACTTCCCTGTACGAGATGCGATGCCGATGTTTGCACCGGACTTGCGTCGCTCGCCATGGTATTACCCGATTTTAACCTAATATACGTTTACGAACCGTTCGTTACTCCACCTAAATATCGAGTCGTTCCTTGTGGCCAAGGCCCGAGGGCTGATGCCCTCGAGCCTTGTGCGTCCACTTCCTTCGAGTGCAGCGCGAAACTACTGCAGTAGCTTCAAGATCAGCTGCGGTTCCTGGTTGGCCTGCGACAAGACCGAAATACCCGCTTGTTCCAGAACCTGGGCCTGCGTGAGATTCGCCGTTTCCTGCGCGAAGTTCGCATCCTGGATCGTGCTGCGTGATTGACTCAAGTTCTGCGAGGTCGAGGTGAGACTCGACACAGCCGAGGTGAAGCGGTTCTGGATCGCGCCCAAGGCGCTTTGCAGTGCGCTGACCGTCGATAGCGCGGAGTCCACCGACTCGATCGTGCTATTCGCGCCCGCAACCGTGGACACGTTCTGGCTCGACAGCGTGGTGGTGCCTTG
>Ga0116230_10000455_pt1 | contig 35822 bp, 26 predicted proteins | sample S1TSphfallax_3_FD_88678 | JGI IMG/M metagenome (GOLD analysis project Ga0116230, IMG submission 88678) | Host-associated microbial communities from peat moss isolated from Minnesota, USA - S1T2_Fd - Sphagnum fallax MG | ecosystem: Host-associated > Plants > Peat moss > Unclassified | place... | reverse complement strand
TTTTTCAATTACACATGAAAATATATATATGGGTCACTTGATACAAGACTTTGGATAAATTTAGAAAATTCAAAAAAAATCATTGTCATAAATCAAAACTTTGATTTTTCCTTTTCAAACTAACGACATGTTTAATCCATAGGCTTTTGTGATTTATGGTATTAAATAAGTTTTGCAAATGACGTCTAAAGCCACCAATTTTTTACAAAAAAGAAAAATATTTTTGCTACACCTTCATTTTGAAATATTGCGAGGTTGAACCCAATAACAAAAAAGAAATCCAAAAAAATCTTTAAATCCAACACCATAAACAAACTCCCTTAATGGTTAGACCATGTTCATGAGATTTTATGGAATAATGGCACATTAACATTTGAGTCGTTAAATACATTGTAATTAGAAAATTCATAAGAAATATAATTTAAGGAAAGGCAACAATGTTGTTATTCAAGCATTTTTTAAGTCTAAATGTGAATTTTTTATTTTAACAAGAAATGAATTTGAGGAATTGCCGTATTACAAAGATAGGTATGAAAGAGTCAAGTTGTTAATGCATTATAACAAACAAATATATAATCTTAAATCTTTAAAACATAGCCAACACTAAATAGAAAATATATGGAGATAAGTTGTTAACATGGTCAATTGCCAAACTTACCCTACGACGAAAATTGCATATACTTCAATTTATGCTTGGTATCTTTGATCTTATTTGACTATTATAGTTGAAACAACCCTACAATGCAACTTAAATCCCACCATCTAATAGCCCATTTTCATAATAATAATATTTTGGCTTTTCTTGTGTGTGTGTGGGTATAAGCCATACAAAAACAAGTAAGCCTAATAGGTAAGGTTTTTGGCCTTCAATACCTTTAACATTTAGAGGCTAGGGGGTGCATCTTTCAAATTTATAAATGAAAAAATATGCATAATCTTATTAACTTCATTTATTGTGAAATTTTAAGTTCAAAGTATAAAAATATTTCATATGTTAAAGGTTGTTTAAATGGAATTATGGAAACAACCATACAAAGCTTTCAAAATATTTGTCACTTTTGTGAAGATATGTTAAGTTTGCAAAATATTTTATGGATATTTGTCCATATTTTCTTGTAATTTGGGTAGGTTGTTTTTGGTGGATGAATATCTTACTAAATTCATTATCTTTCCTATTAACTACAACCTTTTACCATAGATGCAAGATATGTGATTCATACCATGTTAACACAACGTTGTGCGGCACCTACATTGGGTTTGGTCCAAAAAACATGAGAGTACCAAAGTTTGTCACAAGGAGAAGAAACCCTTTGATAGAATAGGAAACCAATATGGGGTGAAGAATTTTAGGGAATTTATGATGTAAATATTGCCATCTTTTATGTTAGATCCAATGATCTAGCAAACTAAAGGTATGAAAAAAGTTGTTAATCCCAAAATAGTTGCCCCAACCATGAAGGATTGAATGTAGTAATTTGATTATTTGATAAGGAGAAAGATTTCTATTTTTAGTAAAGACACTTTTGATTTTACATTTCAGCAACATTATCTCATTAGGATTAGGATAAACATAAAGGTTTTTGCGAGTGAACTTTTTTCATGCCTTTCATTGGGTCGTAATTTGGCTATGGAAACAAGCCCTATCAATTTTATGGGAAAAAAAATCGATAAAATAAAATCTATCTCCAATCTTTCACACAAATATGCAAGTTTTTTTTAATGAGAATTAGAAGTCATGTTCTACCAAGAAAATTTTGGTTTTTTTGAAATATTGTTTTACCAACCTCTCATCATTGATAATAATAACAAAATTATCAACATACCTGATGAGGCGGAATGATGTTGTTTTTTGGGTTTGACAAAAGAAAGACTTATGGCCTTTTCTTTTAATACATTTCATCCTTTTGAAATTAATCATAGTGGTCTATTGTTTGGTAGTTACACACTTTTCTGATCCATCTAGGGTAAAATTTGCAATTTAAGGGCTTATGGCATTGCTATGAAGGACCCCCATAGTAGAATTTTCAAGTTCCCCTTGATTTTCAACAAAACTCTTAAACCATTCTTCAAGCATCATCTTTGTACCCTAAGCATGGGGAAATTATTTAAGATCCAATATAGGATATTTGGCTAAAAAACACTTTTATATCACCATCAATAACCTATTTAGTAATAAAAAAATATTTATTATCTCGTTCCCTCTTATTGTTGTAAACCTTGTGCACTGTTTCTATTGTTGTGTCTAGTATGGCAACAATCTCACCCATTGCCATGTGTGCACATTTTCCTTTTTGAAATCTAGAACTATACTTGTCAACAAAGGGTTATGTCACAAGTTCAATAATTAATTTGAACAAGTGTTGCACGGCCCTATCAAATATTGTGAATATTTTCAATAGCCTTTCCTAGACTTTTATTGCATTCCTAAAGATTGGAAATTTTTTATAGAAGGTGGAGTCTTTGGCCTTGTTAGGCTAGAGGCCAAAAGTTGCCATTTTTGTGAAGAATTTATTGTTGGTCAATAATTGTATATTTAATGAAATTTTTGTCCAAAATTCTAGACCTATAAAAAAGTCTTTGTTAAAAAACATTTGTCCATAGTTTACAAAACATATCCAACAAAAAGGCTAAAATAGAAGGTCAAAGGTTGTGTTGTAGTATTTTTGTATTCAATTGATCAAAGCTATAGGCCTAGTTCAATAAATTCACACAAAATTGGATATTATGACCGGGGTGTGTTGCTAGCTATATTATTGATTTACTTTTTTGGATTTTTTTTTCAAATATTCAATTTGGTTGCTTTATAATCAAATATAGTTATAAGCATGAAAAACGATCTTATACCAGAAAATATCATTAATTATGCACTTTGTTGTAAAATTATTTACATTAGGCCAAACTATAGGCTTGGGCTATTAGGTTTTTTTCTAGTTATGCTTGTGCTTGTAGCAAGTGCGTTATCAATGGTTTTTTCAATCCAAATGGTGTTATCGTTTGTTGTTTAGCAAATTGCCAATCTACCATTGCAAAATGTAAGTGAATTTATCAAGTCTTTAATATCCAAGCCAATCTTGTCTACATAAAGTTTTTCATGATAATGCCTACATAAGGATTTTTTTTTAGTCAAATATTGAGCCATCCAATCAATTTTTTTCTTTTTGTGATTTAAAATAGAAAACTCGTTGATCATAACTTGGTTGGCAATATGTATCAACTCAAAATCTCTTTTTTCTTGGCCCTAGATAAGTCTTATTTGGATTTAATTGAACACCTAATGTTTAGCACTATTATTAATTGTAGGCACATTTGGGGGATTTATTGTAAATATTTTCGGATCTAAGAAAAAATTCAATCCAATTTCAAATTATATTGGTTAAATTTACTTTTTTATATTAAACCTAAGGAGGTCTTCTTTTAGGAATGATGTCACATTTTTATTATATGCTTCACTAGAAATTGAGAATGATAGAATCATCTGTATAGTATGGCGAATGCATACATAACTTAGATCCTTTTGGTCTACAAAGGTTATTCTCTCTTTCAAAATCAGCTTAGACTATTTTTTTCTTTTCTTTCCAAAGCAATCAAGTTACTTCTTAGTTTCCTATATTTTTGTTTGTTTAATTGGGTCATATTTTTGTATACTTTCATTTCTTGTTTCTTTCGACTTGAGCCTTTCTTTGACTCGAGCTTTAGGCACAAGATCTTTTCATTTTATTTTTGAAAGTAAATGTTGCATAGTACAAGTGAAAACATATTTCCTTGTAAAATGCATGTCTTTAATATCTACTCCTCCTATTTCAACATTAAACATCTTATGCAATGTGTCGAAAAATCTTTGTTCATCTATAATCATTGACATGATATCCACCGACTCTTTACAATAGATGATGTCATACAAAATATTTTGCAATGTTAAACCTTATTATCCAAAGGGTCCCCCTCCATTGTTTGATATGTTTGAAAGTGGTAGGACATAAATGATCATTGCAAAAACCATGAGATGCCCTTCAAAATCTTGGCTTGCAAATGGCTCCCAACATAATATTCACAACCCATGCACCATTTTGTCTTTAATATTTGCAATAGTTAAGGGTCATTTTTTTATTTTACCGAGTTTTGGTAGTACGATTTGTCTAGAAAGTTGAAAATTTTAAAACCAATTAAAAAAAATAGAACCGGAACTTGGAAATTGGGTTTTGGGTCTACTTTCAATTCGAATGAAAGGTCAATTGTTGGTTTCATTTATTTTTTAGTTCATAGTTTTGGTTCCAATTTTGATTTCTTTTTTCAAAATTTTGAATTGACAATCCAAGTACCCAATAACCAAACCAATAAATAGAACCAAAACAAGTGTTGTGTGGTTTTTTACTTTTAAAAAAACCATTTTTCTTGGTTTTAAAAATAAATTTTCTTGGTTCCAATTTTAGTTCCAATTCCACACAAAAATAAAATTTAGAATTTGGTTCTGAATTTGATTTTTCAAAGAAAAGTTGATTTTGATTTTGCTTTTAGTTTCAAGTAATCGAAACTAGAACTAATAGTTAACCTTTGGTTTTAATCTTTTTTTCAAAAAAAAAAGAAAAGAAAAGAAAAGATTTTTAAAAAAATTCTAATTCCACACATAGCTGGAATTGAAAATATGGTTTTAGGTTTTTCAAACTGAAAAAAATTGGTTTTATTTTAGTACTAATTTCAAAAATTATACTTGGTCTTAATTCAATTTTTATTAATCAAAATCAGATTTCACAATTCTAATTATTATTATGCATGTATATGGTTAAACACACACTTTGTGTGAGCGTAAATGCCATAATGAAATTTATTTACACTTCATTTAAATGTAAGTGTATAAGGTCTATCCACATTTGTGTAAGTGTAAATGTAGAACATGAACATGTGTAATAGGGCTTATATGACTTTACATTTTTGTGTAAAATAATGTAAAAATATGTCATTTCTTTTTTTGAAAGGGGGGTGCGGGTTTAAATATTTTTGGTGATAGGCCAATCAAAGTGGCTCATTGAAAAGAAAACCCTAAAAAAATCAATTAAACTACTTAATATGAATCATAATAAATACCCAAGATTTTGTACACTCCTAAGCTAAAAATGATAATGAAAAAAATTAAAAATATAAATTTTATTTCAACAATGAGGGAAAGCAAAATGCACCCAAGAATGTGCATCCAAGATATTCCTTAAAATAATACCACAATTTGTCCTATATCCTTTGCCCAAAAGTTTGGGCTTATGTCGGATATAGTGATTAAAGGGAAGAACTATTATAATCCCTTGTTGGTAGAAAATGCTTTTATTTGGGGAATATTAAAAATGTTATGATTTAACTTTTTTTGGGTGAAGGGCCAATCAAAGTGACCCATTGCAAGAAAAATATAAATAAATTAAAATTATATTAGTATATATAAAGCTTTGGGATGCACTCACATTTGGATGTACCCAGGATTGCAAGTAGATATAATTATTAAAAATATATATAGCCTTATGTGCACTAAAACATTTACAAGGCACCATGTAAATGTAAAAGACATATATATATATATACATGACAATAGTGTAATTGTGTAAAGTTGGGGCATGTAAGTGTAAATTATTTACACTTACATAATTATTGACACTTACACACACAACATTATTTCTAACACTTCAAACTGGGTAACTGCCCAACACTAGTCTCCTCCACCTTGAACGGCACAAAAGTCTTTACTTAGTGCACAAGGCCAGAGATGATGACTAGTGTGCACCTGACACCCATGGTGCAGTGCCCCAACATTATATGTGCATATAGTTGTTGCTGCAAGAAGCACACAGCCAAGGCAGCAGACAAGGAAAACGCATCTTCTTTTTTTTCCTTGTCTGCTGCCCTTGGGCTGATTGATCTTTTTCTCAAAGAAGATGGATGATGCCCAGACATGCTTTGGACCCATGTTGTGCACATTCTGGGCTTGTAATGAACACTAGGTGCCCATTACAAGCCCAGAAAGCACATAAGAGGACCCAGAGCATTTATGAGCAGCACCAAAATGTGTCTAGGCAGTGGGCACAACCAGACATGTCATGAATGGGAAAATGGGCAGTCAAGGAAAAAAAGAAGCAGGCAGTACCTTTGTACTGCCAACAATAACAACTATGTGCACATATAATAGTTGGGGGCATCATGGGATTTCTGATACCATAGTGTACCTTAGCAACTTCAGCACATATTTGTCAATTAATTAATTAATTTTGAAATTTTCATTTCAACAAATGAAATATTCTTGGAAGATTCAATATTTTCTTTCACATAATTATATTAACTTTTAAAATCTACATTTAAAAAAAAAATTAGTGTCAAAGTTGCCAAGGTAGTAGGGTATTGAACATCTAATCATGCAACAATAACACTCCCATTTCCTCTCCTTCTAAGGACTGCGGAGGATGAGTAGTAGAGTGTGTTTTTTTTGTTTTTGGCAATTTTGTGTTGTAGCCAAAGTGGCAATGATCCACAGGAGGATTTAGCCAAACTTGGGTACATGCTAATATGAAAGTGAAAATTTAAAACATCCTTCAATATTTTTGGCTACACATTTTTTGGAACCATGTATAGTTAGTTTTATCTGGCGAATTTTAATAAAATTTGGTCAAATTATGGCTATTCAAAATCTTTAAAAAAAAGCACATGAGTTTAGCACTTTGAAAATAAAATTAACATTTCATTTTGGTTATGAAGAAAATGAAGGCTGCCGGCAACTGACAATTTGCGCGTGCACCCCATGTCCGTGGCACGAACGTAAGTACCTATCCGACAAGTTTCCATCCAGTCACGGGTTCGAATCCCATCAACGTCAACAATTCCACGAAAAGGACAACCAACACTACTGGGAAAACCGTGTTGGTTTGACCACTAGTACCCATTTAGGTAGGTTCCCTGCAATTGGGGGTGGGGGGAGGGGGGGGGGGGATTTACAAGAAAAAAAAGACGTGGTTATTTTTCTTCTTGGTATTACTCCTTTGCCTCTGCTGTTCAAAGACGAATGGGAGAGCTCAAGTTAACGCTCCCGTAACGTTTTATAAATCACTCAAAATGAAGAAGAATGAGGAAGATATTAATAAATTGTTCGGTCTTAGGTGGTGTTCGGTCATAGGACAGGCTACCCTATTTTGGTCAATCTCATTTAGGGGAATTAGGGGTTTATAATGATGATAATAATAATAATAAATTCTGACTTTGGGGAATTGTGATAAAGGGATTTGTCAGTTGTTAAGGTATCAAGTCTACTTGGGTTACTCTATTCACATTCTGGTTGATTCTGTGGTCAAATTTTATTGTTTATTTTTGGAATTTGGGATCCCTGCCCCCAACCCCCCTTTTTTTTGTGGCAATTTTGTGATATAATGTGTTTGGCTAATTTCTCAAACATTTAGCAAAATTACTCGAATTTACACTAGAAAAACGTAAAATTCCCAATGTTTTTGAGAAAAAATGAAAATTTTCAGGAAAAAAAAAAAAAAACCCCTCCAGCCTCGTCTCATGCAAATATGGATGTGGGATGACACCGAGTCGGTATGTTCAACTATTTATCTTTTCGATCTTACGTTTCCAAGCAGGCTCTTACAATTTGGTAAGGGGGTGCCAATTTTTCTTCGTGTGATGAGTGGGAATGGACACATTATTACGCATTGAAATCCGTAATCTTCCCTCCTGACACATAACTTTAGCCATTTAAAAAAGAAAATAGCCAAATGGCTAAACATAGCCATAAAGGAAAAAAAAAAAAAACCCAAGAGATTTTTTTTGTCTGTGTGAGGAGTTGAAAAAGTGTCCTTTTACTGCTCAGTAATTAATTGTTTTACTGCGTCTTCCTCCTTGCCGATCAGACGCGGCAGCAAAAGCAAGCAACTCCTCTTTTGGTTGCAAGAGCTCTGTCTGTCCGGGATCCATCACAAGTTCCCTTGAATTTTGGAACTGGGTCAAAAGGAAATTCTTTGCCAAGAAGCTCCAGTGATGAAGATGCTGATGATGTTTCTTTCCGTGGTTTTTGTGCGACATCGTTTGACCAACAATAGCAGCAGCTATTGAAGATTGAAGAGGAGGAGGAGGTGGTCGAGGAGGAAGATGAACAGTAGCGGAGCAATTATTATTATTTTATTAGGTTTTCTAGTCTTGTGCGCGTGTATGTAGCGCGTAAACGGAAAGAAGAAGAAAGAAAAAGCAAGCGGGCTGGCTTTCAAGTAGGGCTTTAATCTTGTCAACTACGTATTGCAAAATCTGTTTGGTTTTTATACCCAGCTTGAAACATGTTTCTGGTGTTGGGTTTTTGTTTGTGAGCTTTGTAATTTGAATAGGACTCAAATCCTTTAGCCTCCACTTGTTTGCTTTCCCAGCTCAGAAGTTTGAAGGCTTGAATTTTTGTTTTGTTTTGGTTTTGTTTTGGGGGTCGGGGGGCGGGGTGGTTTGTGGAGTCATTAGGCAGTTGTAGTACCTGTTCACCATGTACATGATGTTTTTAGAGCTTTCGGAAATTCGAGCAGCTCTTTTTCTCATCTAGAGCTAGTCAGATCTGCTGAATACCCAGTGGGGGGTTTGTTTTTTTTTGGTGTGTGTGTGAGTTTGTGATTTTCTAGAATCTTTGGCCATTCCTGAGTTTTGGGTGAATTCGTCCATTCTTTACTATCCCTTGAGATTCTTTCGTGCACCGACTTCCAAAAGATCCCCCTGGCTGGCTTTTGCAGGAGACAATAGAACTTTCAGTCTGCTGCTGTTCAGTTTGGACATAGGTAATTCCTATGGCTGAAGAAGAAGAGTAAAACCTACTTCTTTGTCAGGAAGAAGAAGAAGAAGAAAACCCATCAGCTGGATTATTAGAGAAAGCTGTTTGGGTCATGGGAGCTTGTTTGTCCACGAAAGGATCTTCTCAGCGACAACAACAGCCAAGGCATCGGAATGAGGACCAAAGGAATGGCAAGGAGATTGCAAACTCGGTAAGCAAAAAACACTGAACAGCAACAAACTTGTGGGGTGTCAATTCAGTTTTTATTTGTTGAAGCAGCTTCTTGTGGATTTCAAGCCCTAAGTTGTTTCAGAATTTCAACATCAAATTAGAAATTGTATTATTGCAACATCATTGACTTCTGCAATGGCATGAGAGATCAAAAGAGTGGCTACACCAATTTAGTAGAAATTGTGAGAGCATTTGTTTTTTTTCATATGGAGGAAGAAGAATGGTGACTGGGGTTTGTGGAGCAGAATGGAACCCAAAACAACACAGAGACCAAGAGTGAGAAGCCCAAGAGAAAGCAGGCAGTTGCGGTGCAAGGCCAAAAGAAGACGCGAATTACAGTGAGTGATGGAAGAGACAACAATGTCATTCCTTTGGGCAAGAGAACTAACTTTGGGTACAATAGAGACTTTGCCAAAAAATACACTCTTGGGAAGCTTCTTGGACATGGTCAATTTGGGTATACTTACATTGGCATAGAAAAGGCCACATCAAATAAAGCGGCCATCAAATGCATTGAGAAAAAGCAGGTCAGTCCTGATAACCTATTTGTTCATCTTGTCTTGCAACACTCTCTGTATTGCCCTTTTTCCTCAGAAGAAAGTTCTTCGAGATCTGTACATTTTTTGTCATGGGTTGGTTAAGGTGACATGGTCATTTTTCTTCTTCAAACACAATGTCTCTTGCATGTTCCAGTTTTCCAAACCTAAAAACAATTGTGTGGATATGCAGATGAAACTTTCAATCTCAGTGGAGGATGTCAAGCGTGAAGTGAGGATTCTGCAGACTCTCTCAGGACACAAAAACATAGTGCAGTTCTACGACGCCTTTGAAGATGATGATAAAGTCTATATTGTGATGGAGTAAGTGTGAGAAGAAAAAGCACTTAGGTTTATGAGGATGGGTACTAGCTGATGACCGATTGCTTTATGGTTATACTGCAGGGTAATGATGAAGGTTAAAAGAGTTCTAGCAGGGATACATGAGCACTTCTCAGGCTTCTTGTCTCTTCTTTTCACTCCAATTTTTGGCATGGAATTCAATCTTCTTTCTTTTGTTTTGCATCAGGCTATGTGAAGGTGGGGAGCTTCTGGACCGCATCCTTGCTAAGTATGTGTTAAGAACCCCACCAATGCAGATTTGTGTAGAAACAATTTTCTGGAAATTTATGCTAATATTTGATGGTGCTGGTGTGATACTTTGTGGGTGGCCCTTACAAGGTCATGACCATTTGCCACGTATGTTTTGGTTGGCCAGAGCTGACACAATATTTGTTTGTTAATGTGCATGTTTTGTGGAGTTTGCTCTGCAATTGTGATGATATATTTTGAAATTAGGGTTCACTTATCATCAAGTCACCAATTTCTTGTAGATGAGGAAAGATGGTACAATATTACAGTTGCAGTTTTTGTACAGGAAGAATAGGCTGTATAGTGAGAAGGATGCTGCTATAGTGGTGAGGCAGATGCTAAATGTAGCAGCTCGCTGCCATCTGAATGGAGTCGTTCACCGAGATCTGAAGCCTGAGGTAATTAATTTTGCAGTTTGTTGGGATTGTTCATTGCTAATGATGGGTCTTAATGTTTTGGCCATCATTGTTATTGTTGTTTGTCTGTGGTCCTTCCTTGGTACCAGAGAGCTGATGGCCTAATTAATGACTTTGGTTTTGGTAAATTGCACAGAATTTCTTGTTCAAATCTCCAGCTGAGGATTCTCCTCTCAAGGCAGTTGATTTTGGACTATCTGACTATATCAAGCCAGGTATTGGTTTGTGACAGATGTCAGTGTTTGAATGTGCTAGATCATGCATGTCTTTCCTGTGTTGATTCAGGTTTAAACAGCAGAAATATGACACAATCTTCACACAAATTGCACTGGTAAAAATGAGAATGGAAACGAGTATGTTATGAGTTCAGTTTAGCTTAAAATGCAAATCTGAAGTCAGTGTCCTAAAGGGGAAATATCAAGAACTCAAAGTGCACAAGCCTTTTTTTTACTGGCAAAATTTTCCCAAAATGGGAAATTAAAGATTAAAAATTTGAAAAAGAAGTGATTTTGGAGACTTTCAGTCACCAGAAGCAAGGGGGAAAAAAATAGAATTGCCAGATTCATATATTTGATTTTCATTGTGGAGTGAGAAGTATCAAATGATAATTAAAGATTTGTACTTTATTTCTGGTTCCTAGGAATGATTACCACTTTTTCTACATCTTCCTAGGGATAATTGCCACTTCGGCTACAAACGAAAATTCTTAAAAAAACCACTGAAGTGCACATGGGAAAGAGCAAATGGACAGAGAATTAGGGAAGAGAAGGTGAGAGTCAAGTTTTGAAGGTTGGTGGGTTGATTCAGGAAAATATTTTACTGATGTGGTGGGAAGCGCATACTACGTTGCACCGGAGGTTCTTAAGAGGAAATCTGGACCAGAATCCGATATGTGGAGCATTGGGGTGATCACCTACATTTTACTGTGTGGAAGGCGCCCATTTTGGGACAAGACGGAGCAAGGCATCTTCAATGAGGTTAGGGTTTAGAGCATAGGGCTTTTAGGTCATAGAGGAAAGCTCAATTTGTTTTTACATTTTCAACTTGTCATTTCCTCAGTTGTGATCGATTGCCATGAGGAAATATTGAATCTCGTCAGTTGTTACATGTCATGAAGGTACTCAAGAAGAGTCCAGACTTTAAAGACAAGCCATGGCCAACAATCAGTAACAGTGCTGTGGACTTTGTGAAAAAGTTGTTGCAAAAGGACCCACATCTCAGACTCTCTGCTGCTCAAGCTCTGTGTATGTCATCCTCCTATGTTATCCAGCTCTTGCATATCAATTGGTCACTGCTAGTGAAGTGTATGCCACAAAAGAGCATTGCTAAGCAAAGTGTGATTCAATTTCTGTTGGCTGTTGTAGCACATGAATGGGTACGAGAAGAAGGAGTTGCATCTGACATGCCACTGGATATTTCAGTGCTCTCCAATATGCGGGAGTTTGTGAAATATAGCCGCCTAAAGCAAATCGCATTGCGGGTGATTTACTCTTCTCCTCTATGTTTCATGATGACCCATGTTGAAACAGATTTCCATCTTTTCATTCCATTTTAGTACACCCTAGGAACACTTCTTAAAAAACTAGGGTTGTCAATAATTTATTGTATGGCCTTTGTTTTTTGCCTTTTCCATTTCTCTCAGTAAACTCTGTACCAATAGCATCAACCTCTAAATCTTCTTTGGGATGTGAATCATCTCATTTGATTGACTGCTTGAGTTGCAGGCGTTGGCAAGCACACTTGATAGGACAGAGATAGCAAACTTGCAAGATCAGTTTGAAGCAATCGATGTGGATGGAAATGGTGCCATCACTCTTGAAGAGATGAAGAAGGTATGTTGTAATCACCACCACCAACCCAGTGTCAGACCTATCAAATGCTATCTTTCTCAGGGTCCCAATTCGATGTTGGGTTGTGATTTCAGAGTCATTAGTCCAGTGCTCCTTGACATGGATGGGTGTTTCATAGGCCCTGGCAGAGGATAAGCCTTGGAAGGTGAAGGAATCTCGGGTTTTGGAGATCCTGGAAGCGGTTAGTTGACAATACCTATGCTAGATATTATGACTCTACATTTTAATTGAAGAATGTGTTTGCCAAAAATCCTTCACCCCTGGGAGTCAGAAGTGCTTGCATTCTTCACACTTTATCAAACTGATTTGCCCAATAACCCCTAATATATTTGTCTTGACAACTGTTGCATCTGATGTGATTTCAAACCCTTAACCACTTTTTCTTTTTTTTTCCAATTTTGTGGTTTTGCTAGTTTGATGATTTGTTTCCAATTTTTTAGCAATTATTTTCTAATTTACAGTTTTTAAAAAAAAAATTCCAATTGGTTTTGTCACCACAGTGTGAAAATTGACCCAAAAGAAAAAAATTGCTGGTATCAATGCATAAAGTCACAACTACTAAGCTCTTGTTAACTTGACACTTTATATGTGCAATGACCATTGGTGTAACAGATGGATAGTGACATGGATGGAATGATTGACTTCGATGAATTTGTTGCTGCCACAATGCATGTGCACCAACTGGAGGAGAGCAATTCTGAGAAATGGGAAAGTCGATCAAGAGCAGCATTTTCAAAACTTGACAGGGATGGTGATGGTTATATTACTCCTGATGAGCTCCAAATTGTATGTGAACCCCACCATCTGAATTCTTTTGGGCATGCCTTCTGTGTGGCATACATTGTGTATTGACCTTCTCATAAGGTGCATTCATGGATTGGTTGCTAACAATGATCACTATATGTCCACGTGGAAAACACTAAACTCTTCTTTTGACAAAGGAAACTAAAACATTGCATTGCAAGTTTCTTTAGCACTAGTAATTTATATATTTCATGAACTACAAAGTACATTTGGAATTCGTTGCTTGAAACTAGTTGTGGTTATCAATGCTCATGGCTAGACAGAGAGTGGGTGAAGTTGTTGGCTCCATCTACAAGTTTGTTGCATGAGCTTCATAAAACCATTACAATTGTCTTACAGGCAATGGGGATGAAAGGCTCGGTGTCAACATTACTTGATGAAGCTGACACAGATGGGGATGGGCGATTAAGCTTACCTGAGTTTCAAAAGCTACTACACCGTGCAAGCTTTGGATCTCACACTAGGAGAGATCATTATCATCATCATAGATGATTTTTTTGTGAGGTCTAACCCTACATCAACTTTGCAACTGGATGTTTGATATATTATGATTAATTCAATTCTATGCTTATAATGTATATTTTTCAACCCAAAAAGGATCTTCATTACCCCTAATATGTCAACATTTACTTAAATAATGCACAACGGTGACATATTAATTACTAGGTAATAGGGAGTGGTTTATGGTTTGAATAATTTGAATCTGAATGCTGGCACTTTTGTGGAAATAAATGGAACCAAATCATCATCTTTTAAATGTATTTTTATTATTTGTTACATTAGGTGAAGTAGGAAATTAATTAGTAAAATGAATGAAGCTTTTGTGGGTAGATAAGCTTATTTTGCTATTTTTTTGTTATCTACCATCATATTATTTAAGAAATGAGAAATAATTTATTATATATTTTAAATTTAAATCATTGATGGTACAATGTCTAAAGAACATTCATAAATTTTAATGAACTCCCCACCTGGTAATTGAAAAGAAGTTTTTAGTTATTATCATTTGTTGAAATAACCAAATCTAATATTTATATTGAATAAAGGAAAGATATATTTGATTTAATTGAAGCATATGTTAAATGATTTTTTCATCCATGGAATACTAATGTTGAATAATTGAAAATTGAAAGTTGTTGCACAAAATTTTGCACATTATGGTTTGAAAGTACTTTTAAACAAATTAATGTACATGGGTAAAAACTTGTCTTTTTTTCTGTAAAATACAGATTCCTTCGTTATTCATAAATATTATTATATTACTATAGAATTTTAATTAGCTCCACCAATTGAATGGAAGCTAGTAATAACTTATAAATTCATCAAGGAAATCAACATTATGTGGTTTTTTCTTGCAATCATAAAACATTTTCTTTTTTTAGTATGATTTATGTGAACAAACATTACCTATCTAACCATGGACTTAGACATTATACTTAAATTATCACACATTTATGTTTTGCATTAAATGTTTTTGCATAATATTTTTTCATCTTTATTTTAATGTGATGTTCAAGAATAAATCTTAATGTTTATTCCAAACATATTGTCATTGTCTTCTTTTGTGTTGTGTAGCTCATGGTTTGTAACATTTCATCATTGAAACTTTACTTATTATGAAGATAAAAGTAAGGATATAAATCAATTGTTGAATATCACCTAATTATGGCCTACAATCAAATGTCTAGGGTTTAAGGTAGAACGAAAACAAATTATATATAAATCTTTCATTTTAGTCATTCATTTGATTTCGTTACATTTTCAAAAAATTCATGATGTTTTTTTGGTTTAATATTTAAATAAAATTTTGGACTTCTTGTGAATTTGTTTGGTTTTGTTAAGATGAAGCTTTGTGAATAAAGTTCATGCCTTGAAAATTAAGATTATAGTATTACCAAACATGTAAACATATTGCCCAAATGGTTTAGACCTTTCATCATTAATAAAATGTTTATGGATAACAAATTTGATAAGCTTGAAAATGTCAATGGTTTTCCATATCCGAATCGAAATTCAAATTAATCATTTTTATTAAAAATTTATGAATATATGATTAATAAATACTAAATTCCACAATATTTTATATTAAAACTTCTTGCCATTGCATTTTTATTTTAATTTATACTTTCTGAATTTTGTCGAAAAAACACATAATTACATAAACTTTTTATACAACATGTGTTTTATAATTTTTGTACATAATTTTATGTTGAAAAAACACAAATTTGCATCAATGTTTTTTTGTTCAAAAAATATATATATATGGAAACATTAAATTTTACAATTTTAAAACCAAACTTCCTATTACAAAATTTGTACTTCAATTTTTTCATTTGAAATATTACATTCAAAATTAAACTTGATGCAATTTTAATTAAAATATTAATTATATTGTTCACATACACAATTATGATAAAAATACAACAAACTTTCAACTATTTTTCATTGTTTCAAATAGAATGAACATACGTTAGTTAAAAAACAAATAATTTGAAGAACAAATCTTTGTTTAAAACTTCCTACCAAATCCTACGAAATTTTTTTAGTGAGGTGATACAACACCCTCTTCAATTTCTACTTCATTTATTACATTTATTTTTCCTTTAAACATATTCCAATGATTCCCCTTTGCTATAAAGTGACCATTGTCTTACGTCATTGCTTACACTTTCCTCAACCACAAACACATCCAGCTCCCTATTATACACATGAATCAACATTGTCATCAGGTTAATTATTGAGCAGTGCATTTTCAAAAAACATTGTTTGATTGGAGTCAAATCTTGTCAAATAACGAATTAATGAACAAATCAAGTTTTGTAGTTTTGATTCATCGGGGCAAAAGGTCAAAGATTATCTCTTGAAACCTTCAACAAATTATTCAAGAAGACATTGTCAAACAGTCAAATAACGATCGTGTAAATTTTGGAATCTTGGAAATGGCTACATTCCACCCATAATTTGACTTGAATTTTTGAACTAAAATTTGATTTTTTTTCAATTCCCTCTAATCCATAACAGAGTACGACTAAAAGTCTTTATGAAACATAAAGTTGTCTGCCATGGCATAAGAACGCATTTCAAGGAGGTATGTCAATCAATCAATGGTTCCAACCTGGAACAAAATGTGGTAAAAATGCTTGCCCAAAAAAAAATGGTATGAATTCGAAAATCACACGAGGGAAGACATGGGAGCTTCAAACTAGAGCAAAGGAAGCTTTAAAACATGTGTTTTACATTTGAAAAATATTTTGCATTCATGAATGATTTCCATTCAATATTTCAATTTTTGAGGTTTAATAGTCAGTTCGTGCCAATTAAGGTCTTGAGATGGACCCAACAAGTTCTACCAAGACCCAATTAATGCCAATTGAAATGAAATGGGTTTTCAACAAGGGTTTAGTTGGTGCCAACTATAATCCATTGGTGCCCTAATGGGTGTTGTTATGTTGGAGTTCAATTGATGCCGACTGAGCATTTAAAAGGTTGCTCTCATTGGTTGATGTTGAAGTTCGTTTTGTGCCTAATTCCCGACTAACTTTTAACAAATTGAATTTCATAGGTATTTTTTGCATGTGTTTTTTCAATTGAATGCCATTGAAAAAATGCCTAGACTCTTCAACATATGGTGTGATCCAAAATTTGACAACACTATGTTCTGAAAAAAGCTTGTTACAGACCAAGGCTCGTTTCATATGCCTTATTGAGGTTGGTACCTTGATTGCCCTTCAAACTGCACTCATGTTTCAAAAAGGTTAGAGCAAGAAAAATTTGATGTGGGATATATTAAAAAAAGCTTGCTTCCTCTCAAGGAAATAAAAAGGAAGATATTGATAAGAGGAGGAGGGAAAAAAAGGATGTCCAAGTTTCTAACACTCTAGGGGCCATTCAAACTCTTGTTGACATTGAAAACCTTGAACATGATGTAAATCTTGAATTGTCAAAGTTCCAGAATTCTCCTAACCATGTTGTTCACGATGAAAACTCTTCTAAACTTTCAAGAAAAGGAGGGGTCATCCTACTTAACCATTGTCGCACGCATGAAGAAGGAGATAACTTGTGTAGGAATCACTCAAGACTTCAAATTGAAGACCTCGTATTCAATCACCTTAAAGCCCAATACTCATTGGCAACCATAAGATCCCAGGGATGGTTACGAAAGCTTTCAACATCAATCGGCCTTAGTTGGTGAAGACAAAAGTTTTGATTCAAAAGTGGCCCCTTGGCTTTCAGAATGTAAAGGATTTATGGACAAAGGTAATATTGATTAAATATTTTATTTCTCATCAAATTACCAATTTCTCTCAAATTCATTATCCAAGGTTGTCTTGAATTATTGTAGGACTCCCTAAAGGATATAGTGGACCTCATCTTTGTTGAAGTCCTAGGAAATTTTCTTGTCCTACATCTGTTGGACCCTATTTATAGGATTCCTAAGTGGAATGCAAAAGTTGACAACTATATAGCATCCATTTTTGGATTTGCGGACAATTATCTTACGAGGGATGGTTGCGTCTTCTTTTATACGGTGACAACTTTTGGGTTTTAAAAGACATCAAGTCTTACCTAAAAAACTACAATTTCAAAATTCATTCGAAGTTTATACTCGTCAACAATATGCATTACACAAATCCCGAATTCTTGACAAAAAAGATAAATGTTTTATGAATTCCACCAAGGCTTCCTGCATTTGTGTGAGCTCAATACTAACATATCTCTTTATATGTCACAGACTCTCATGAGCAAGGCATTTTTAATTGGGCACAAGAATGGAAATTTTGTTTTTTTAAGGGATATGCATCAAGGACACATTCAAGATGATGATGTGTTCTTTCGTTGGACCATTCAAGATACTATGATAGTGTTGAAAACTGGTTTGCCTTTTTGAGTTGGACATAAGATCCACCTTGATGTTTTCCAATTGCTTCTTCTTGCCTTGTCATCTCTTAAGAGTATAATGGTGGACATCAATGCTTTGACAAGTCTCTTTTAATTCCATTTGTGTTCAACTTTGTCGAATTTCATCTTTTCCTCTACTCAATTTCATATCTTTCATTTTGTATTACAAATCTCATTAAAAGGTTCTCCCTAGAACAAATAACTACTTGAGAGCATGCCAAAACCTTGGAAGACATGTTCTTTTGTTTGAGCTAGACCTTGATGTGTATCTTGATCTTCTACAACCGCTGTTGGATGTTCTTGAGGAGTAAACAAATCTTGCGGAGGAGGAAAATAACGACTTAGATGCTCTTGTGCAGAAGAAGTCCAAACTTGATATTGATTATGAATAAGTTTAACCTTCCCAATTTCAAGTATTTAATGTGGGTTTTTGGTCAATCTTTGATAATTTACATTCCATTGTTTGATGAATAAATCAATCACCTCCAAGGCAAAAGACTTTTTTTTTTTGCATGTGAAAAATTCTTCCCCAACCCACCATCAAGTTTTTTGTTGCTAGAATATCCAAAGGCAATGGCTCTTCATTTTTCCACCATTTCGTTTCCACGTGTACAAAAAAAAACATTGTAGATATAATAGTTCTATTTTACATTACATTAAAGATGAAGATGTAGAATAGGTTCTTCTAAACTCTGATTTTTTCTTCAAGCCTTCATTATTTGTTCCAATTTTTTCAAATTGTTTGATCAACGCAATATTCTCACATCTAATCTCAAACCGATTGAATGATTATTATTTGTTGGTTGCAAATATTAACAAATACAAATTAATTTTGCACATAACATAAATCCAAACGAAATCTTAATCCAACAAAAGGAATTTACTAAGTAGGTTTCAAAGAAATCGAATATTGAGTGTTTTTATCATTGAAACTTTAATAGCAATCTAAAAAAAACTTTAAGGAAATTAAATAAATAACACCAATGTGAAATTCCATTAAACATTGATGTGAAACACATGGGTTAATACTCGTGTTAGGGTAAATACTTATGTTACTATGTTAAAATTTGTGTTGTTGGGTTAATACTTGTGTTATTGTGTTGCTATACTTGTTTTACTAGCTTTCCCATGGACAATTTTGCCCAAAATGTCTAGAATTAAAAGGAAACAAGTTCCCAATTTGCCAAACCTATATGATAAGTTCAATTTGGTATCGAATAATACAAAAGGATTCAATTTATTTTTCATTTTTTTGTCCTCCTTATTTTTATTTGTTTATTTTGAAATGTTATAAAGGATTTTTTTTTTTTGAGTACTAGAGTATTAGAAAATATCAGGGATCAAGATTGTTATTTTACAAATTATTATGTTTGAAATTGAGTAGAAAAATAAATAATGATGAATCTTATATATAAAAGCAAACATGGTGTCTATCTGTTTGTTTTCAATTACAAACAGGGTAGGGGAGGGGCAAGGCAGGGCTGCAGGGCAGGGCAGGACGACAGGGCCAGGGCAGGGGCAGGCCAGGGCAGACACCCGCCCGCTGTTTTTAGTTACAGACAGGGTAGGGGTAGGGCAGGGCAGGGCGACCAGGGCAAACACCCGCCCACTAGACCTACTGGCTATATATAGGATCCTTGGGGAAAATCAGGGGACAATTTTTTTTTCAAATTATTTTCATTATAGAACATATTTTAAAAACTATAATATTTTTGAAAAAGAAAATAGAAACAAAATAAATAAATAAGTAAATACATAAAAATAGAAAAAAATGAAGATAGATAAAATAAGAATAGAAAAAATAAAAACATGAAACAAACATAAACCAAAAAAAAAGTAAAAACTATAAAACTATAAAAAAAGAATGGAAAAAAATGAAACAAGGAAAGGGAAATACAATAAAATAATTTTAAAAGAAAAAAAAATCCAAAAATGAAAGAGTAAAAATTAAGAAAAAATAAAACTTATAAAACTTCACAATGGCCTTCGGCGGGCACCCACGGGGGACTTCACAGTGGCTTTTGGCCACGGGCACCCACTAGTTACAACTAATGTTTTTTTAGTTCTTTTTGTTGCAAGTGTTTTTTTTAAGGATAGCAATGTAAGAATGCTTATAAATTTTGAAAATTACTTTTGATTCTTCAAGAAAAATCTGGTTTTAATATGTGTACAAAATCCCTTTATACTTCTACCATAGATTCGTGATGTGTAGCGTATAAACTTTGTTAAGTTATGTAACCATGCTTCATTTCTCACATTATATTTGCAAGTGTCGGTGCTTGGCATGTATGCACATGTTATATATATTTATTACATTATTCTCCACAATGGAGTTCACAACCTTTTTATATATTTGAGATTGGAGTAAAGTTCAAAATTATTATGTTGAAATCAAATCATAAATATTTTATATGAAGCATTACACATGAGTTCAAAATTGTTATGTTAGTAGTAGATCACAAATTCCATATTGAATTTATATTTTATCACTAATGGCTTCAAGTTGTTTTTAGTTTTCATATTTAATTATTGGTTTATCTATAATGTCTTCATTTTTTAATTATTTTGCAACACATCCCAAATTTAACATAGATATGACCTTGTAGATGAATTCATAATTATTCTTTTGTAGTCAAATCACAATTTTCACATTGTAGATGAGTTCAATACTATTATTTAGTAGACATGAATCACAAATTTCATACGCATTGCATTGCTAGTGACTTCAAATATGTTTTGGTGGGAAAAAATGACAAATTTCATTTATATGACAATCAAAATGAGTTGAGTATTTTGCTTCCATTTCCTCCCTATTATGATAAAGTTGAATATAGACACATTCAGTACATTGTTCATCTATATTTAAACTCTTGGATGTCCATTTTTGTGATGATTAACATCTTCTGGTGCATTATAAGGTCAACACCTACAACTTTTGCTATCACCATACTCACAATACATAACATAAAAATACCTTAACTAGTACACCACATCCAAACCAAAGTTCTACTCACCTGTAAAACGTAGGAATCCAAATACCAACAAAAACCTCAAGAAACTCCTTGCATAACAAGAACACAAAAACATAGTAGAACACAACAGAGTTATGGTGTGCTTCAAAATCCAAAAAAACTAGATTCTAATCACACACAATCCTTACTTATCCTGAACACCAAAAGCTAAAATCCCATTCACATTATAACTTGTTTTATACTTACTTATCCCAAATTACCTACAATAATTAAGATAAAAATTTATAGCTACAATAAAACTCTTGACAATCTTGTCCTTATCTTCTTTGCTTAAAGATGTTACATCCTTTGCTTCCTCATCACTTAAAACAATTAATAATACACCATTTTTCGAGATCTCTTCCTTGTGCGATGCTTTGCATTTTTGACCTTTTTTCTTTATGGATGCAGGAAGATTGAAATTGTCTACAAATTGTTCAATCAGTTCTTTGATTATGTTCAAATTTTTGCATCTTGACAATTTTTTTTGTTATCTTCACTATTTATAGTGTGCTTATTCACATCACTTTTTTGAAGGCTCTGTGGCAGAATAAAGAACTCTTCAATGTTGGTTTCTTCTGACATATTTTTCGAGTTCATTTTTTCATTATGTTCCTTGTTGATAATGTGCATAGTGAGTCAATACTATGAAACAATATCTATCGATTTTAGCTTCTTCTTTTTAACAATGGCATGTGTTATTTGCAGGACATTCAAATTTCTTGTGAAAAATGGGGTACTTATAGATTTTATGACGGTCCTCACTTGGATGTGTTCATGTGGTAACAGACATACAATGGTGACCTGCATTTTTTTTAATGTTACAATTCAACAGTGACATGGTTATTTAACCCACAACATTCTTCAACATTCTTTCGTCTTTTCATTGTGATTTATTTGTCATTTTTGGAAGAAACCCAGCTAAGATTTTAATATTAGGTAAGGCAATTAATGTACACGAATTAATAATATTGGGTGGGAGTATACAAATATTTTGTCGAGGTAATAAAATTACAATATTATATTAGAGGTATTGACGCGCTCCCAACTCCTCGAAGGACTCAAATGTGAATCCCAAACATAAAACAATGGAAGGGCAAGGAGTCGGGGCACACTCCCTGGCTCATAGCACTTTGGAGGGGTAGAGGGGCGTGCTGGAGCTCCATGATGGGACTAGGAAGATTTGACAAGCTTTACTTACTCACACATGCCTACATAAAACTAACACAAAGTGGTTAGTGCATAGTTGGAGCACCATTGGTGCTAGGACGAGCCACGGGCAACTCGAACTCACAAGATTCACCACGGCCCAGACTCGGGGGAAGCCACCACCTTCCCCTTATAGTATACTCTGCACCTCTCCATGGGGCCCACATCCAAATGGCTTTTTGTCCTGGGACTCTCAAGTGGGAGTCCTGAAATTGCCAAGGTTGGGACTCCCGCAACTTTGAAGCGTCATAACTTTACATGCAAACCTTCGATGGAAATGAGGTCTGAAGCAAAGTTGTAGCCCTCATCGAGAGCTTTCCAAAAGTATGTCGCACGCCACCTACACGTAAGGAAATTGGGTCGATTCCCGACTTTTAGTGCAGGAGTCAAACTACCAATTTGACTCCTGGCCTTTCTTTTGGCCATAACTTGTGTTTCAGATGTCCAAATGGGTGATGTAAGCCCATTTCAGACATCTACATTGCAAGATCTTTCTAATGATATAATAAATGCTTCAATCCATTGAGGTTCGACCCCTGCAATTGTCCTCTAAAAATTCAGGAGTCCACTGGAACTCCAACTCCCAAAGTGGAACCCCTTGGGAGTGTGAAACACCTCAAGCCATTGAAGTTTGACCCCTACAATTGTCCTCTAAAGATTTGAGAGTCCGCTGGAATTCCAACTCCCAAAGTGGAACCCCTTGGGGGTGTGAGGGTTCATTCCCTCACACCCTCTCACACCCATGGGAGTATGTTGTGTGATTCCTAGCTTCCTTATTGGCCCGCAACCTTGCAAACCCTTGCCTTGGTCACGAGCCCAAGGTTAAGGTTGCAACATGTATAATCAATGCAAGTGGATAGTGATGATACCAAGGATTGAATGGGTATTTCAACAAGCAACTCCTATGTTCAACTTCAATCCTAATTCATATCAAAAAAATTATTGAACCACAAGTTACTACCAATAATGGTATTTTGGTTTCTCCTTCAATTGTTGGGACATCTTTTTTTTCTACTCTTGTAAACATTTCATGGTTTCAAGGTGGGGCCTATCATCCAACAATTCATAAATTGTTTTATCACTTTATTCCTAAAATCTTGTGGCACCTAGGTTCACCTACGTATAGTTGCATATATTTGCTTATTGGGTTCCATAAATTATGTTGAAAGGAGGTTCCCAATGGTTACCAAATCCTTTGTTGACAAATCCTTCAATAAGCTATAAAAAGATGATCTAAAATCAGCTTTTTCAAACTTGATTATTTTTGGAAGAAATCCATGGCATGTGTAAACATCGCCCAATGGTAGTCTTCCATATCCCCCTTCGTGATGTTTATAATTTGTTTGAACAATGTAAGATTTTTTTTGTCAATTTTTGCATTCATCCATCACCATGTTGCCAGTTCGTTTTTTTTCCCATTCTGATCCCCATGTTATGATTTCTAGCAACTACTTGAAGGGGTCTAGCAGGGTGGGATCTCTTGGATATTCCAAAGATGTTTTTATCATTTCACATATTCTATCCAATATGCTTGAGATTAAAGTGTATTCAATCATAGTTTCCAAGGTGTTTGATGTGACCATTATTGTGAATTTTCTTTTTGCCATTGTAATATATATGTTTAAAAAGTACAAATGGGTTGTAGCCATAGAAAAGTTTGAACTAGGTATTTTTGGTGGAGAAGGGGAAATAATGCAATTTGATTATTCAAGTAGTAAGAATGTTCCTAGACATAAAAGGTTTCAAAGACTAAATTCTAACCAAAAAATAGGTTGAAATGGTATAGAGAATGTGCAGTCACATATTGTTTTAAATCCTAATGGGAACATACATTTTGGAGATGAATATGTGGTGTTTCGGTTGACACATACCTCTTGGATGTGAAGAGGTAGTGTTTGGATTGACACATAACTCTTAGTTGTGAACATGTTTTGTTCATCCTTTTTTTTCATTTATTTTTATTTTTCATCCATTTTATCCTTTCATCTATTTTAATTTTCACCCATTTTTGCATCCATTTCCATTTTTCATCCTTGGGACACATGGCAAAATATTCTTCCATGTCATGTAATATTATGTGCCATGTGTCAATAGAATATTATAAAAAAAAATCGTTCTTGTTCACCTGCTCATGCTCACCTATTCATGTTCATTTGTTAATGTTCATGTTCACACACTCACCAAATAGCAATCCCCAACCCAATGTAAAGATAAATCAAAAAGTTACAAGATGAAGAATTAAAAAATCCCATTCTTGCAAGAAACCAAGCCATTTATGCCCAACTTTGGACACTAAAAGTTGAACCAGTAACAATGTTCAAAAGCAAAAAAGGGAGTCGAAAAGTTCAAAAGGAGGAAACACATGATGTGTACTTGTAGAGCATTATCTTAAGAGCTTGTTTCACACAAGTGTGTTGCTTTTAATTCTTGATTCTCCAAATTCCATCTTAGATTTTGAATTCTTAGAAGAAAGTAGACTCCCAAATGGATTGCCTCCACCCATGAATATAGGAGGCGAGTGAAACCACTCCAAGGAGATCTTTCAAGTTAATTCCAAGTTTGAAATAGTAGGATCATAAAGCTTCAACGCTTCCACCTCCAATGTCGCAACCCCATTTTGGGCTAAGTGTGAGGATGAAACTCACACTCCCAAAAGTGGGGACTTGGAGTCCTCCGGGACTCCCAAAAACTTAGAGCTTGTTTGCAGGGGTCAAAACACCTTTCATTGGGGTGTTTTTTGTATCAATGGAAAGTTCTTGAAGTGTAGATGTCCAAAATGGCCTCGCATGAGCCATCTGGACATCTACAGCCCAAGTTAGGGGCAAAAGAAAGGCCGGGAGTCAAACTGGCAATTTGACTCCCGACCACTAAAAGTTGGGAATCGACCTCTTCCCGACGTTTGTAGAAGGAGTGCGATAAAGCATTGGAAAGCTCTCGAAGAGAGCTACAACTTTGGTTTAGACCTCACTCCAATCGGAGGTCAAAGCCGGGAGATATGAGTTCCCAAAGTTCCGGGAGTCCAACCTGGGACAGTTTCAGGACTCCTCCTTGGGAGTTCTGGGAAAAAGTGCCATTCAGATGTGGCTCCCGCAGAGTAATGCAGAGAATACTATATGGGGGAAGGTGGTGGCTTCCCCCGAGTCCGGGCCATGATGAGTCAAGTGAGTGCAAGGTCGCCCGTGGCTTGTCCCAACACCAAATGGATGCAGAATGAATTTTAACCAACTTGGGGTTGGTTTTGGATGCAGGATCGTGTAACAACTTAATTGTCCCTCTTCCTAGTCTAATCCCAGGACTTCTAGCACGCCCCTCTTACCCCTTTTAGTGTTGCAAGTCGAGAGCGGCCCTCAAGTTCCATCTTTCCGTAATTTCACATACTTAGACCTTCAAGTGGGTCTAGTAAGGAACTTGGGAGCGCGTCATCCAACTGCATGAGATAAAAAATTGAAATTAAAATTACAACAATTGAAAAGAATGGGGATCATGCAAAGACTAAATTTAATTTGGAAGCTGACTTGGTGCCAAAATGTGGCCTTGTGGAACCATTTATCAAATTGATCATCAAAGATGTCGCATTCCCATTTTTGGAAAAGTGTGAGGATGACACTCACACTCCCGAAATGGGGACTTGGGAGTCTTTTGGGACTCCCGAAATTTCAGAGTTTGATTGTAGGGGTCAAAACACCTTGCCTTGAGGTGTTCTTCATCTCATTGAAAAGCTATTGAAGTGTAGATGTCGAAAATGGCTTTGCATGAGCCATTTGGACATCTGCAACACAAGTTATGGCAAAAATAAGGGTCGGGAGTCAAACTGGTAGTTTGACTCCCGACCACTAGAAGTTGGTAATCAACCCAACCCCAGTGTGTGCAGATGGAGTGCAACACACCGTTGGAAAGCCCTCAACGAGAACTACAAGTTTGCTGCAGACCTGATCCCAATCCGAGTTCTGAGCAAAGAGTTATGAACTCATAAAGTCCCAGGAATCTAAACCTGGATAGTTTCGGACTCCTCCTTGGGAGTCCCGAGACTAAAAGCCATTCGGATGCTAGTGTCGCGGAGTTACGCAGAGAATACTATATGGGGGAAGGTGGTGGCTTCCCCCGAATCCAAGCCATGGTGAGTCTCATGAATCTAGAGTTACCTGTGGCTTGTCCTAGCACCAAGGGTGCTCCAGAATGCAAACTAACCAACTTGTTGGTTGGCTTGATGCAAGTTCGAGTAGGTAACTAAAGTTTGTCCCTCTTCCTAGTCCCATCCCGGAGCTTCAGCACGCCCTTCTACCCCTTTTAGTGTTAAGAGCTGGGAGCGTGCCCTCAAGTCCCCACAATTTCGTTGTTTTAGAAACCAAGGCCCATCTTGGGCCTAACTTGGGACTTGGGAGCACATCAAAATAAACCAAACATTGGAAATTTTTTTGCATTTTGAAGAACATTTGATTCATTCCATTACTTGAATAGCGCGCTTCTACTCAAGAGATACATAAGCGTTCTTTAACATCTATAGCTTCTTCATGAATATTTTTGGTTCAAAGTTCATGTCATAATGAACATGGATTTCCTACAAAAAATTCAGATTGAGGGCATGATTGCACACAATAAAATGTTTGTAGAAAATAGAGTACTAGTCCTTATTGACCTGCTCCATTCCCTTCTCCATCCACTCTTTGAGCTTGATGGGAAAATGTCCCCCCCCCCCTCAAGGAACTCCTCATAATACAACTTGATAACAACATTTCCAAGAATTGAAATCTCACACTAGATGAAAAAAACAATAAAAAAAAGAAAGTGGTATGAACAATGTTATTAAGTAGTGATGAACATGAAATATACAAAAATAAAATAAGAAATGACTAAATTTTCCTAACCTTGTACATGTATTTGGAAGATGCCTCAAATGTGAGAGAGTCTTCCATGACTTACTTTGGCATCTTTTATACACATCCATAGTCAAAACATCTTGGAATTGTTCTAGAGGTATGATACCAATAGATTGGATTTGAAAAAACTCATGGATGAGGTTGGATTGGACATGATTTAGCTCCATAGACTTGCCACAGAAAGCAATGTTCAAGCGACCACTATTGAGAACTTTGAACATTACATTGTGAAAGAAAAGAAAAACAAAAGGAAAAAAATGTTTAAATTCACATGATTAGTAAGAGTTAAAGAATTACTTGTTCAAGTTTGTCATGGTTGTCAGAAGTCCAACTAGACCATGGGAGGTGTCTAATAATATGGAATCCACGGAGATATGCCATGAAGGTTCATCATCATGGACATGTTGTATGTATGGCATTCAAGCTTGCAACCTATGAATACCATCTCAAACAAAAAAGATTCCTTTGAAAAGGGATTTGAGGTTAGGGTCTCCCAAGAGAGTGTTCTCAAACCTTTGGTTCTCTAAATGCTCATGGGCATTCCAATTGACTTCATGACCATCCAGAAGCTCCTCCTATCGATATCCCTTCCACTCCAATGGGGACACATAGAACACCTTGTCTCCCTCACAGTAGCCAAAATGAAATGATTGTTCCATTTTTAAAACATCAATTTTTAGAGTTGGGTGGACTATAGGCATCGAAATCATCTTGTAGAATGGCATCTTGATTCGTGCCTTGCACTTGGGAAGCATCTTGTGCTTCTCCAAAATCTCAATAACATTGATTTTATTCATCTAGATAACTTAGATTGTCCTATCAAAAGACAAGGTGTCTAGAGTTTACAAACCTCTTGAAACTTGCAAATTTTGAATTGAGGAGAAAACTTAGTTAAAGAAAAAGAACATAAATAAAAAAGAATGCTTCAACTCCAATTAAATCATACCTCTCCAACATCCATGATTGCAAGTTGTGCTTCTTAAGGACCTTGTAAGAACAAATAGAAAAAAATATTCAATTTATTCATAAAAATTCAAGATACACTTATGTAAAAGAGTTGCTAGGTATTGCAATTAAAAAAAAAACCCAAGCTTCTACTCGGGTCCAATTTTGGACCCGAACATTAACTTAGGTTTTTTTGCACCACATAGTTGAATAATTATTAATGTCAAAAATTACTCAATTTTCAAAAAACAAAAGAAAACCCCAAGTTGTTACTTAGGTCCAATTTTGGACCCAAGATGCAATTTGGGCTTATTACCACCATATTCAAACAACTCTTGATGCCGAAAGTTGCTCAATGATGAGGAGAAAATGTCGGGCTTAAGTTCAATTGTGCTAAATTGCACAACCAAACTCAAGTTCGGTCTTTTTTTTCCATCACATCCAAGCTCAAGTTCAGGTACTACTAGGTGCCTACAACCCACCAAAAAAAAGGGAAAAAAAAAAAATGAAAGAGAAAAAATTTGACCCCAATCGCAATTTGAGTCCTTCTTGACCATCATTGAACATTTTTCAATGCCAAATGTTGCTTGGTGATGGCTAAAAATTGAAAAACCCAAGCTACAACTCAGGTTTTTTTGGGTCATCATCAAGCAACTTTCAACGTTGAAAGGTGTCGAAAAAATCAAACATTTAAACTCTAATTTCGTCACAAAATTTTGTAGAATCAAATTCAAGCTCATCTTTTTTTCACCAAAAAAATCAAAGCTCAAGCTCGAATCTTCCAGGGTGCTCTCAACCAAAAATAAAACAAGAAAGAAAGAAGAAAAAAAAAAACCTAAGCTACAACTTGGGGCCGAAATCAAACTTGAGCTACAACTTGGGTTTTTTGGGCCATCATCAAACAACTCTCAACATTGAGGGTTGCTTGGCAATGGCCGAGAACATAAAAAACCCGAGCTATAACTCAAGTTTTTATTTCCATCGCCAAACAATTCGATGGAAAAACAAAACTTGAGTTATAACTTGGGTTTTGATGTTATTCGAATAGTTTAGCAATGGAAAAACAAAGGCCAAACTTGAGTTCAACCTTGTTTTGCCCAAAAAATCTAAAGGCAAGCTCAGATCTTCCAAAGCGCCCTCAACCAATGAGGAAAAAACAAACAAACAAGAAAAAAAGAAAAAAAGGAACCCGAGCTATAGCTCAGGTTTTTTTGGCCATTGTTGATCAAGTCTTGGCACCAAAAGTTAGTTGACAATGGTTGAAAATGCCAAAACTAGAGCTGCAACTTGAGTTTTTTTCACCCGTGCCAACTAATTTTCAACATTCATAATTGGGGGGTAATGGGGAGGAAACCCAAAATCAAAGTTGTAGTTCAATTTTTTTTCCCATTACTGAACTAGTTCCATTGCTACTCTCAACACCAAAAGTACTTCAACAATGGAAAAAAAATGGTTGAGCTTGAGTTCAACCTTTTTTTGCCTCAAAAATCCAAACTTAAGCTTGGATCTTCTAGGGCACCTTTTACCAAAAAGAAAACAATAAATAAGAAAGAAAGATAGAAAGAAAAAGGAATAGAAAGAAAGATTGAAAGAAAAAAATTAAGAAAAATAAAATAAAAATAAAATAAATATAAATATATATATATATACCTTGAGCTTGGATGTCTTTTCTTGAATGAACTCCAAGACTCTTGAACTTTCCTCCTTCTCTTCTTCTTCACAAAACAAAACACAAAAGACTTCACTTTTTATGGACATGTTCTTATATACTTCTTCACATTAGAAACCTTCTAAAATATGAAACCTTATTTCTTTGTTTGTTATACCTACAATTTGAAACTCAAGGGCTCTCATGTGCTCTCACCTTGACCTCTTTTAGAGGTTTCTGTTTCAACTTCCTACAAGGTGAAACAAGTGGATTCCTCATAAACTCATGTCCCTAGAACAAAACAACATAAGTTCTACAAAATTAACAATGCTTTACCGGTGCAAATTATTTTGCCATGCATAACTCATCTTCCATTTCTTGGGAGAAATCTATTTGTCATCTCCCTTTAGACTTTTCAATTTCCTTCACAAGTAAGGGTCCAAACACTTTATAAGGAGCCACATGTGCCCCCATAGACCACTACTTTTTCATTTATATATATTCTTTAATGTCTTGATACTATTATGTTAAGGTGTGTATTAAAAATATCAAAAAAATGTCATAAGAAAATATTTTCAAATTGTGCTTTTTAATGTTAAAACCATTTTTAAACAGTAGTCACGAGTATTTAAAATTGTAAATTATGTATTTTTCATTCATTAGATTGATTCCAAAATTTTATGATATATCCATAATCTATTCAAAATAACACTTTATTAAAAATTATTCTATTTATAATTTATTTTTTTACAATCCAAAATTTTAAAAATTAAGCAATGGTTACAATTGTTAATGGTACATGTTAGTATGATTGCACCCGTATAATTGTTTTAAATAGATTAGCACATACAAAAGTTTGCATTTGTTGATTTTTGCAATCAAATTTGAAATCATTAAAAGTCTTTCACCTTTTACGTGTAAATCTTCAAAGTGAATCCTTTAGTCTTCTTTGGTGCCATGGTGCTTCTATGTTTTGTTGGCATCTAATTATGTCCGCGTTGATGTCTTTTCTTCTATCAAACTCTTTCCACATTTTTTATATGTTTTTACATCTCACAAATAATTTGCTTCTTTCATTCCGTAGGATATTTATCTTTTATGAAATTTGATGCCTCTATATTATAAACTTTTGTGTTCTATTATGTGCTCTCTTTTGAAATGACCTGGTGTCAAAACTATCTTAACCTTTTCATCATTTTATGGATCCTACCATCTTCCTTATCTTTTCCAACTTAATTGGCCCGTGGACTTCTTTCAATGGTTGGAATTCATTGAACCTATAACCATAATTACCCTTGCACCTAACTATTCAATTTTTTTTTGCTTTTCACTAATAAACTTCCTTATAACATTTCATTATTTGTTCACAATGACTAAATACCCTCAATGCTTATCGATTTCAATTGTTGTAATTCCCTGTTTTGGCATGATGAGTTGCGTAATTTGGACTACAACAAGATTACAATTCAAATTGTTTTTTTTTTTTGCCCACAACATTCAATGGTGACATTTTGTTCAAAATCCCTCCACTATGCCCTAGTAATCTATCTTCATTGTAGATGTAAGGCATGGATAGAAAGTATGATGTTTGGTCCAACCAATATCAAAAATATTTTTGGCTTTAGTTTCAATAAGGTTTGTTATTTGGGTCACATGCGTTGTGTTGAAAGCAATTGTGATTGCTTAATCCATTTCAAGGCTTGTAATGAGACTACCTAGTTCAAAAAGTTAGCCCAACTTCCAATGAAAGGACATGTTGTTCTTGGATCTCCAAGTTTGTCCTTCGTTTGCAAATTCTTCAATTCCCCCCTTTCTATGTAGATCCTTGTAAAGGTCATATTTATTATGTTTTTTATAAACTCTAATCTATTTCAAGAATTGTGATTCACCTTGTTGTAGATGGTAGGTGTAAAAAGATTGTGGATAAGAGTAAATAATTGATAGAGGAGGAGGTCAATCGAATGTTCAATGCAAAAATATCTACCATATCTTTAAGCATTAGTAAATCCTTCCTTGTTAAACATTTGTTCAATGATAGTCGTGACAATAGTGGTGAGGTTCTCAAAGGCCATTGACTCGAACAAATTCAAGACAAATTCATTGTTTTGAGCTCTTCAAATGTACACAACCTTGTATTTTGTTCAAGCAACGTCCAAGTGGAGGTTACATTGACAACATCCTTGAGTTTAAGTCCAAGAGTCATTACAATTTCATTTAGGAAGCATGTTTCCCAATTAAATATCTATTCAAAATATCTTTTTTTTCTAGATGTCTATCAATGGTGTTGGGAGAGAAGTTGGGTTTATTGCACAAATGCAACTTAAGGGTGATTTGGAGACTCTTGAATCATGTTTGACCATGTGAAGTAAGTCGTTAGTTGGACAACGATGGCCTACCATGTTTATGATATGAGATATTGCAAAGTCATGTCCATTGTAGTTTGCGACATGCAATCTGAAAACACCGAATCATAACAGATCATTTGGACAAAGCTCAACCACACAATGCTCAAACATGGGTATGTTGAACCAAGCTTCAAAGGATCCATGGTGGATAGTGCATAAGCAAATTGGAATGTTGTCAAAATTAATTATGGTTCTAAGGATGTCGTTGCGAAGATGGTTGACAAAGAAGGTACATGTTTGTTCCATTGGATTCAATCACTTAATAGGCATAACAAACAACTAATTACACCTAAACTAAAAGATCAACAGAATGCCCTCTGCTTCAAATTAAAAAAATTCAAGTCTTTAAAAGAGGTGGACATTCAATATGTAATTATTTGTTGCTAATGGTTTTTGTTGAGAACTATGTCTAAATCTATTATTCACAAACTTGGTAACTAGCTTGCCTTTTAGTTTGTGTCAAACAATGGAACGATTCATGGCCCATGCAAGAATATCATGTCCTATATTATGTCAAGGGATTTATCTTCTATCTTCTAGTTCTTACACTTATGGTCCAATCTTCTTTTCTTGGTATTTGCAAAAGTTTAACAATATTGAGTGGGTAGATATGTTGACTTGTAATCTTGTTGAAAATGTGCATAACATCTAGTTACAACAATCAAGAAAGTGTGGCACCTCCTTGTACACAACCACCTATGACTATTATGTTCAAGCTTTTAAATGGTCCATTCTATATTAACATTACTTGTGAGGAGGTCCTTTTGGGCAAGGTCTTAATACAAATGAATTCCTTTTGAGGGGATGTTTCTAATCTTGTGGCAACCATTGCCAATTATGCTTATGAGTTCTTGTTTTCGAAACAAACTCCTCATTTGGAAGGTGAAGAGGTATTTGGTTATGCCAAGCACAATGTTGACTTTTCTCCAAGGGGACAAGTCACATAGGCTTGACCATGTCAACTTCTTTCATCTTCATATGGTTGTTTTTGCTTGTTAACCCAATAGTGTTGACAACTTGGACATCCATGGGTTGCCATGTGTTGCACAAAATATCTTTCCTATACTTTCTCAAGGTGGCGTAATGGTCATTGAGATTATGTGTGGGGATGGCTTTTTGACATATTGATTAGTGCCCTCCTAATTTTGTAGTGCAACATTTTAGATTGCAAAAGAAATACCAATGTGAAGTGCATATGGAAAATCAATACACACAAGACGACATCTAGGACTTTAACTCCATGTTATTTTGGTTTTTGGGCCCAATTTCAATATGGGGCTTTTAAGCATCATAAGCATCGGTTCAATCCAAATGACTTCAACATTTATGTGGATGGGTTCTCTCAAAAGTATGTTGTTGTTAGGCTACATGTCTTGATTGTATGGCATGTTCAACATGGTCTCAACCTTAATTAGAAAAAGGGATCATATTTGGAAGAGGTTGGGTTTTTATTTGACTTTGAACACAAGAACAACCCTCAAAGTTTATTTAAAGGTGAGCCTTCCACTTCAAGCAATTTCCAGGTTCCTTCAACCTATACATTAAATGTAATCAAACTTGCATATGTAAGCAGTTGGCCCACATTTTGTTGTGGCAAGAAGGTGAGAAGGCCTTTAATGTTTATGCAATGACACACTAACAATTGGGAGGCCGATAAATTGTTCAGTCCTTCTACTAGTCTACCCCTTGTAGATGTTTAGCCCCCTGGGTATGGGCGAATCTATAGCATACTCTCCAATCACAAGCATTTCAATGTGACAATTGCCCATGTTGCTCTTGCATATATTCCATTGTCATGTCAATAGCTTCTTTGGACATGTGTAGAACATGGGTGCAATGAAAACACTTGTATCATATCCTACAAACATAATGTATTTTGGGTAGTTTAAAGAGTTCATTCATTATCCTACATGGAGTTGGGACGAGGTTCAATGGTTGTTGGCATGTGTTAAAACATTTGAGAGTTAATGAGATTATAATAAAATTGGATTTTGCATAAAGTTTTGGAGTGCTTATTTCATTTTCACTATTTACAGTCTTATATGTTAGTGTTGGTGGAGAACTTCCATTAATTTCACGGTGTAATGAATATCATTTATGGAATATGCTATATTTTTATCATCCTTGGATGGGCTAATCATTTCTATTTTTGTGATTATTTCTAAGGTGGTTTCCAATCTTTAAAAAACCCCTAGGTTTATGGGTACAATTTTGAACCACCATTTTAACAAATAAATACTTCCAAAAGAAAATAGTTTGTGTGTTTTGAAGTTAGAACCTTGTCCACGTGGCAAAATATTTTTCATGTCAACAAGGAATCTTTAACCACATCCCAAAAGGTACAACCATGTGGCAAGGGAATATTTTGAGAATATTCGATAAAGTGGCATTGTATATTCTATAAAAATTCCTAGTTGCTCACTTGAACCTATTCACTTGCTAGTGTTGTTGGTTCAAATTCGATTGATTGATGCATAAGTGTATGTATACATATATGCATACATATGTGGGTGGGTGGGATTCCCATATTTTTGGGATCTACTTAAATTTGACCTATATAATGAATAAAAAATTATATTAAAATGTATATAAATATTAAATGACTTTGTATTAATTAAATTGAAAATTCAATAATTAGCAAATTTTTTATCACATGTATTGTTGAACATATTTCATTGCCATTTGTGTTATTTTGTCAGTGAAATAACTCATGTTCATAGCAACCAGTCCTTATTCACCAAATGATAATCCATTTTTACCATCATATATTCGCCCAAATCATGGTGAAATTTATAATGGACTACACCCATCTTGTGTAGTTGTGTTAATGTTTGTATATTTGAATGACAAAAAACAAGGAGTAGAAAATTCATGAGTTAGTCTTGAAAATAAAATGGCTAGAGAATGAGTGTGAGCAAGCAAAAAACACATTTACCATTATAGAAGCAATTGTGTAGTGATGTTGAAGTAAAATGCTTAACACTTGAAGCTTCACTTCAACACATGAAGGAGAAAATTTCATTAGAGAAAGAAAATTTTGAACTTAAGAGCTAAATGCAAATAGTTGAAGATTAATGTATTAGTTCCATAATCGCACAAGTTGAAGATTTGAAAACTACAATGGGGGAGTAGAAGCTAAATAAGGATGTTTTTTGGAAGTTTCAACATATCATGTTGAAATGGATGTGCACAAGTTGTCTAAGGTGTACAAAAGATACAACCACTAAAACAAGAAATAAAGTTGTTCGTCTTGGAGTTTAAAGGATAGAGGATGCAATTCAAACTTAGTAAGAGGCATTAATGTTGTAGACTTGAGAGAACCATGTCAATCATGACTAGCATTGAAGGCAAGACATGATGAACAAGAGATGTGAGAAGTCAAATTAGTGAAGGTGGAAATGCAATCTCTTTGAGAAGCCCCTTTTGTTGTGCTTGTTGTAGTTGGGGTTATTGACTTGGAAAAAAACACTTGTAGGGAATCACGTGAAGGCAATCTTGGGGGCTTGCAATCGACCTAGATACATCATGGCAGTGTTGGATGTGGCTTAGTTTGAACTTATGAAAGGTGACATTTGACCACCTTAAATGGTACATATTACAATTGGATGTTGCCTTTGAAAGCATTTGCCA
>Ga0116230_10000454_pt1 | contig 35840 bp, 55 predicted proteins | sample S1TSphfallax_3_FD_88678 | JGI IMG/M metagenome (GOLD analysis project Ga0116230, IMG submission 88678) | Host-associated microbial communities from peat moss isolated from Minnesota, USA - S1T2_Fd - Sphagnum fallax MG | ecosystem: Host-associated > Plants > Peat moss > Unclassified | place... | reverse complement strand
CCATGAAACAAGGGTTGGTTACCGTGTTGTTTATTTAAATGGATACCAAAGGCGAATTTTTGCTGTTTTTGGCTATCCCATACTTTGTTTTTGCCAAATCTGGCGCGGGCCAAGGGGATTGGTTCACCCGGAATTATATAAGTTGCTTGCATACCGTTCCTTTCAGTTTTGCTGAAAGACTAATACAGGAACGGAAAAAAATACATAGTTTATGCAATCTCTTGCCAGATCGAGTCAGTTTCTGCATCAGATTCGGACGGGTACCAATCATTGTCTTTACTATGCGGGGATACTGAAGTTAACAACTGAGGGAGGACTGGTTGAGTTAATTGTGGTTGATACATCGCACAGTCGCATTCGTTCGTGCCGTGTTGATTGTGCCAACGAGCAAGATTGTCGGCAATACAGTTGTCCACATAGGCAGCACCAAGCGTATCCTGCAAGAATGAAGGGACGGGATTGGCACGGAGCTTTGCGTTGTACTGGGCCGGATGTTCAGCCTTCTTTTCAGGGGCGGCTTGCCATTGTTTTGACGCGGTCGCATTTCCCGTTTTTGGGGTTTTGAGCGGCTCTCGCAGCAACGGGCCAAGTGTCATAGGAGCATTGTCGGGCATCTGGTATTCTCGTGACAATGCCAGCATCCGGTTCCAATTGGGAGCGATCTTGTTGTCCTTGCAATACTGCAAACACAGACTGATAAACCACGCAAAGGGATCCCGTGGATTGGCGTGTTTGAGTTGTTGGTAGGCAAAATCAATCGCTTCGTCCGGAAACGCCGACAACTTGATCTGACCCCACTTGGACAAATTGAGCATGGTGCATCTGCGGATGCCCTCACTGACTGGATGTGCGTTCACTGCTTCTCTCTCTTTTTTAGTTTCCAGTCCAGTCCAGACCGCTTCAACTGGTACTGTGGACTGGTTTGTAACATAACCTTCAACGGGAACGAGGTAATCGTTGTGCCAAGAATATGCCTCCAAATGGTAAAGACAAGGAAATATAACGAATCCCTTGGTTGGCCGACACCCACATGAAAGGCGTTTTGATGATCGATATGCCTCCGCCTTGTCCAATCCCTCCCAGTCAATCTCATTTTCTGCTTGTTTTAACTCTTTTTCCAGATCCAGTCCAGTGTCAAAACCAGCAAACTCACTTTCGCTTTCACGGGTATACGTGTGTGCGTAAGTATAAACATTAGGGGAAATTGTGACTGCGGGAAAAGTTTCTTTGGAAAGGAGTGAGTAAAGTTTGCAATTGGGAAAGCTGATACGAATTTGTTTTTTGGCACGTTCTCTTTTTTTCTTATTGGAATTGTGCCCGTATATTTCGCTGCGCTCTTCTTTGGTTCTTTCCAACAAGGGATGAATAAGACGAGGAGGCCATTTGTTTGGCTTTTTAGCTATTTCTGTTTGACATGTTTCGGAATTTCTTATATTCTTCATTGTATCTTTGTTTATAACTTAAGTTTCTATATGTAACTTAGGTTGTCGTATCTCAAGCACCAAGGTTCAGTTAAAACAAATGGTGTGAGAGTTAAAGTTAAAAAGTTAGAAGCTCAGGGCAACCTGGGCTTTTGCTTTTAGTATTTGTTGGCAATTTCAAATCAAATCAATACAGAATAAATGGTAATCAAAAAATAAACAACCATCCATATTCCAAAAAATAAAAATGCGTTCGTAAATCGACTTCTCATCTAGTTCTGAAACATTAGATAATCAACTTAAATTTCAATCGTGATGCATTTGGTAATTCATTAACCACGACAATATCAGTCCACCATTCTTGTTTGTTATCGGCTATTTTCATGCGTCTTTCTGGCAATACCCATATTTCAAATTCAACTTCAATCGGATTATTTCCGCTGTATGACTCTTTAATTTCAATGAGTGATCGCGAAATAAATTCTTTTAATCTCATTATTTATCTTTCATTTTAAAAGTAAAAAGATTTGGTTTTAAAAGTTTATGTGACAAAAGTATTTTTTTTATTGTTTCTATTTGAAGCAGATATTGCATCGATGCAGTATCTGCTTCTTTCATTCCAGCAGGCAATTCAATGTTGTTTTTTATTCCATTAAAGACATTTTCCATAAAACGATCATTAGCGCCAATATAAAAATTACACATCTGAATGTAGGCATCTAAGAATTCAATAATTCGAGCAGAGCAACAAAACATATTAATAGTTTTAGGCAAAATATAAATTAAACATATATCACAACTTTGCTCAAAATCATCAACTTTTCTATGCTTACAAGGTAATAGTTTTTGTAAATCTTGAAACTCCGTCCAAAATTGCTCTTCAAATTTATTAAAAAGTTCATGAGAATTTATTTGATTATTTTTCATTGTTTATACTTCTCTTAACGAGACATTGATATTAACACTGCCGCAATACAAATACACAGCGCTGCAAAAGCAAATGCTGACGGCCATCCATCGATCATTGCTTATCTTTCATTGTCATGGCTATAAAAGACTCAATCGTTTTTATAATAATCTCAGGCTTGGTTAATTTATCACCGGTCTCAAAAAGGTGCTTGCCCTGAATCCGCTCAATCATCAAATTCAAATCTTCGTTCAATAAAACACACACCCGTGTCAATCCCTTATTATCCATAAAACTCCTTTGACTTGTTTAGTATTAGTGATATACTATGATAACATTAAAAATAGATAGGAGCAATATGAAAAATAAATGCATAGTATGCACTGAATACGACTGCACTAATCAACGATGTATAGATATTCTGGTTGATATTGAAGAGATAAAAACTAAGACTGCTGAAGAATTGATTAGGGAATTATATCCATGATCATACATATACATTCGGCCATAACCGTTGGAATTACGAGTAAAATTATACCCATTGAGATATACACTGAGCCTTATGCAAATTTCACTATTTCGGTGCTTGGATTATCCGAATATTATTCTTCGCAGCTCAAAAAGCGCATAGAAATAGCCTGCAAGAACAATGGAATCGAACTTGAGCCGGTGAAAATAACCATCAATATGGGCCAGTTTAAGGACGATACAATCAAAACTCATTGATCTTCAATTGGATGGCAAAATTGATCAAAACACTGAAGGATTATGGGTGACGCTTGAAAGCAATAATTGATTATCCAAAAAAAGGAAAGTTTAGAAAAGTAAACATAGTGGTACATAGCAAAGATTTATGGTGTGCGCATGTAACCTTAGCGCATGTTATCTATCCCGTTTTGCTGAAAATACGCAAACAATATGAAAGCCCAACCCAACTGACTTCGTTTCCCGCATCTTTTCTACCGCCAGATGACACCTATCATGATATGACCGACGAACAATATAAACCGATAGAAAATGCCGCACGTCAAAAATGGTTTGATGCATTAGATACTATGCTCTATGCCTTTTATTGGATTAAAACGGACGATACCTTCGGCCCGTGTGGACCCGCAATACATAAAGAACTGGATGAAGCAGTGCGAATTGCAAAAAAATACAAGAAGTTCACAAAACATGATATACGCATGGATGCGTATGGACCTGTTTTTGAGAAATGGAAACCGCAATTGACTGCCCATGAAGAGAAAATAAAAGAAGGCTTAAGATTATTTGCTGAATATTATCAAAGTTTATGGACATAAGGATTAATAATGAACGAATATAAATCAACCCAGACCAACGAACTTTTTACTGCCCTGGCAAAGGCTCAGGGCGAGATGCAAAACGCTTCCCTTGGGGCAGAGAATCCATTCTTTAAAAGTCGCTATGCGGATCTTGCCGATATTGTACGCGCTTCCCGCCCCGCATTTAGCAAGCATGGCTTGAGCGTTATACAACCAATTGTAAAAGAAGAAGATGGTCATGTATTGGTTACCATTCTTGCCCATTCAAGTGGCCAATGGATTGAATCGCGCATGAAGATCAACCCGTTAAAGACCGATATACAATCTTTTGGATCGTACGTTACCTATTTAAAGAGATACTGCTATGCGTCCATCTGTGGGGTGGTTGCCGGTAATGATGATGATGGTGAAGCGGAGATGGTCGAACAACGTTCTTATCAACCACAACCCAGGCCATACCAACAACCCAAGATAGAAGCGCCGGTAATCGTTGAAAAGCCAATTGATACCACACCAATAACTGCGGAACAACTGGAACTGATTGAAGAAGAACTGGCTGAAGATATTGATCTTGCCCAAACGGTAAAGACTAAGCTTAAGATCACTTCATTGGCCCAGATGAAAAAAAGTGATTTTGTTGCCGCACTGAATGGGATTCGTAAAATCAAAGAAAAGAAAAAATAAACAATCCATGGTAGAGTTGGCTCCATGTAAAATAGTAACCAATGGAGACCCGCATGGCATCTAATGAAATAATACGGTATGGGCCACCCAATGATATGGATAAACTGCCCTATGGCACCCGCATAAAAGTACATAAAGAACGGGAACAGTACGATCTGTATATCCAATCAAATAAAGATCAAGACAATCCGTTATGGATACTGATGAGCACCTTTGATAATCATGTTGAATATAGCGGGCCAGATTAATAAAACGTTTCATAATGCACTGCTTGAGATCCACGGCATCGTGGTTAGATAATGCCGTGGATGATAAAGGAGAGTAGTAATGAAGCCGAATCAAATTCTTTTGTCATGCAACGAGCTTCGAGTTGCCATGAAGCCGAATCAAATTTTATGCATTTAACTTGCACGTTAAACCACCATCTAAATAGGTACCGGGCGATGTAATAGTAAACCCTGATAGTATCAAATTTACTAAATCTCCGGCATTGACTGATACGCTATGCGTAAGATCGCTAAATACTCCTGTCGTCGTTGCGGGTATACTCACGGTTAATGCGCTTGTCACGCCATTAACGCGTAAAGCAATCGTTGAAGTGGTTGTTGAGGCATTATTGGTTATATGCACATATAGTCTACTAATCGTACCGGCCATTGGCATACTCATTTGTACCACGGATTCGGTACCATTTGCCAGGGGCACGGTTATACTGGACGAAAAAAATGGCAGATAACTGGGTACTGTTGAACTGTTCGTGGCCAACTCTGAATTTGCCGCAATAGATAAAATACTGTTGCCACCGGAACTGACCGCTTGTGAACCTAACTGGCCCGATGCATTTACAATTACTACCTGTGCACTTGCGGGACTGTTACCATATATACCAGCAATATAACATACGTCTTGTTCACCTGCACCCGAGCCGGGAGTGCCAATAACAATCGCATTATCCAAACCATTGGCACCAATTGAACCAATAATTATATTACTGCTTTCGGTACCTGCCGTGCATGCAGAACCAGCACCTTGACCAATGACAATATTTTCTGATCCGGTTGTCACATTTTCTAACGCACCCGATCCGATAACCGTATTATTATCACCGGTCGTCATATTTTCACCGGCTGCAAATCCAATAAGGGTATTGGCGCTGCCGGAGTTAATGGCATTACCAGAAAGATAGCCAACACAGGCATTACTTAAACCACTGGTTAACGCCGCTAAAGAATTTTCACCGAGGCCCACATTTTGAGATGCAGCAGTAATCGTTGCGGTTGGATTTGAACCTAAAATGAGATTGGTTTTGCCAAAATCAAGATTATCATTGGGATTGCCCCCCGAAGTAAAAAAGACCGTTGCATTCGCCGTACGTAAATTTATATTACCGGCAACCGGTATTACTGCCGTGCCATCATTGCCCGTTAATTGCAGCAGGTTGCCGGATCCTGACGAAAGTTGAATCCAGGTTGGTATGTTCTCTTGTTTACTGGCAAGATAATACAGATCATAGGTCAGCGGATTGAGCCAAAAAGTACCAATATTAAAGCTTTTATAATCCGCATTTGATACGGCACCACTAATCGGTGCGCGGTTAATTGCTACCAGATCCGGTGGTTGGGTCGGTTCGACCCCCAGATAGGAAAGGGGATTGCGCCCACTTAAACGTAATGACATATTACCCCCGCTTCTCTAACTGCGCGATGCGCTTATTCAGTTTTTGAATTTCTAATAACAATAACACGGGCAGTTCATGATATTTTACCGTTTGAGGTAGCCCTTGCTTATCCAATACAACCAACTCAGGCATAATCTTATATACTTCTTCTGCAATCAGACCGGTCTGTGGTGAACGATCTTCGCCCACGTTATAGTTAAATCTTTTGGGTTGCAGATCAAGAATGCGTGTCGCTTCAAGTGGCTGTATATTTTCTTTATAGCGTTGGGATGATACGGCAATACCCAGTTGATTGCCGGAAGATACCAATACGGCCGTACCCGTAACAGTAATACCCGTAATGCCACTAATAAAACATTTATTAAGATTGCCAATACCTGTGCCGGTTCCACTACCAATTCTGAGTGTATGAGATTCTCCGGCTGTACCATAATTCTGAGAACCAATAAGAATATTAGAACTTTCTGATCCGCTGTAGCCAGTCCCAGAAAAATAACCAATACAGGTATTGTAGTTCCCGGTAGCAAGACTTATAAGTGATTCAGTGCCGATGCCAATATTTGCACCACCAGTCGTCAGTTCAGCAAGCGCAGTTAAACCGAGTGCAATATTGTCAGTTCCTGATGTTAATGAAGTAAGACAACCAGAACCAACAGCCACACAGTCAACACTACTGAGTGTAAAGTTACCTGAACCTTCACCTACAAATATATTCGTTCCGTTACCATAAGTATGTAAAACTGGTGTGCCATTAATCTGTATTTGGCCATTTGTCGAAGTTGTTGTGGGAAGACTGAGATAATTAAAGCTTTGGGTAAGCGTAGTGCCCGAACCGGCAAAAACTGCGCCGGATGAGCCACCCGTAAGGGTAAATGAATTACCGGTTAATGCGCCGCCACTATCACCGGCAATAGAGATTGAACTGGTTGGAAATGCTTGAGAACCAAGTTGACCGCTTGAATTTATTATAAGCGCCTGCGCGGAAGCGGGACTATTACCATATGCACCGCGTAGGTAAGTTTGTGTCGTAGTTACACCACCTACCGTGCCATCATTGCCCAAACGCATTACACTGGATTCGCCAATTGTCCCAAGACTACTACCAAGGATTATATTATTAGTCTCAGCACCGTTATAATTTCCTCCGGCATTTCTTCCTACGGCAGTATTATATGCGCCATTTACAAGACTAATTAAAGCTGATGTGCCTAATGCAGTATTGCTGCTACTATTGCCTGCACCTAATGTATCTAAACCAAAAGCACAGTTGAGATTACCTGTTGAGATTCCTGCACCTGCTCCTTGACCCGTAAAAGTATTACCCGAACCGGAAGTTAATGCATGGGCCGAATAATCACCAAATGCAGTATTGGTATTACCACTTATTGCATTAGAATTTCTTGATCCCAAGATAGTATTATAGTTGGTATCCAACGATGTATACGTATGCGTTAATGTTGTACCCGAACCGGTAAATGCGCCCGTGCCTTGTGAATCGGTGATAGTGACGGTAGATCCGGTTACAGAGCCTGAATTACCATCAACGGTAGTAATACCGCCTGCGGCTGCTGCTTGGAAGCTTGGATTCGCTCCTGCACCGTTACTGGTTAACACTTGTCCGGCCGTACCCACGGCAAGCGAAGTCAATGCGCCACTTGCGGCACCCACTTGTACTGCGTACTGAGTAGTACCGGCAACATTGACCGTTGGGTTAATTGTTGCAGTACCGGTGATGCTGATATTATTGCCGGCTGATACGGAGGTCACCGTGCCGCCACTGCTTGCCTTTTGGGCTGAATTAAGTATTTGGCTCATAATGCCTCCTTAGACTATTGAATCCGCACCCGCACCGTAGACGACCGACATAAACACTCCATCGCCCGATGTTGGTGCAGCCGTGTAATACTGCGCATAGAATCCCCAGCCCATTGGTGCGGCAAGCCCTTGTATATCTACGGTCTTATTGGCGCATATATCAAGCGTAATAGCAATACCTGCTTGCAGGGTAATAAAGGTATTAACCCCATCAAGGGAAAATGATACGGTGGCGTTGGTGTTGTTTTGTATGGTAATCTCACGAATCGGATGGGTGAATGCAGCGCCGATTCTACCGGTCGCCGTATAACTTGCGCCGATCCCGCCATACGCAAGGGCGCGCTCCGGTTCATATCCCATACGGGAAGCAAACATTTGTGACATATATATCCTTTATAGAGCGGCTTGCGTAAGAGAATTCTTTACTTCTGTTTCCAGTTTTTTCTTTTCTTCTGCTTCCTGTGACGCTGTTTGCTTGGCTCTATTTTCTTTATCGAGCAGCGCAAGCACTTCATAGACATCAGCATAAGGAGCACCAAAAGGAATTAGAAAAAGATATCCTCGGCCATTCAATTCAACAAATTCTGTTACAACTAACGATTCATTCATTATTCATCCTTTATCATGAAGAGCTAATTAATTATTAAAAAGTTTACGGTAGAAGTATCTGCAACGTTGGTTGAAGTTACTACAAAGCTTGTGCCCGCGGTTATGCTCGATACGTAGAGCGTGCCCAATGTGCCACCCGGTGCATCATGCGATACTAAAATGATTGAACTAGACGTGACTGCCGTTGTTGCGATGGTTACAATTCCGCCGACCATTGCGGCACTGGTTCCGGCAGATGCATTGACTCCATTGGCAGCCGTGGCAATTTGTAGTTTATTGCCTACCGTTTGCAATGCCAGATTGCCATTGGCCACATTTAAATTGCCCGCTGAGATAGTAGTGTTGCCCGTCGCATTACCCAGATTAACCGCACCCGTGCCACCAACGCCAATATTGGTAACTGCTGCGCCGGTTGTATTAATATTTGTCAGGCCTGTTAAGGTTGTTGCCCCAACAACGGTCAAGGAACTAAATGAACCCGCACCGCCGGAGATATTCTGCCAGGTGGCGCTGTTGTTAATAACACTGGTTAATATCCATGCGCTATTAACGGCAACGTTAGAAGTATTTTTTGGTTCTATCCATAATGATCCCAGCGCATACCCAATATCATTGGTGGTGGGCGCACGAAGCGCAATTATTGGGGGTTGACTGATTCTAAACTCCGGTTGATTACGGCAGTATGATGACAAGTTGAATGAATTTGCCATTATAAGTTTCCTTTTTTGTTTCTAAGATAGTTATTACATGCCTGGTCTTTCTTATAGCGAGTAGACCATGACGCATTTTCAAATGCAAGCATAATAAATGGTTGACATATATTTATATAAATATATTATTGTAAGTAGAAGGTTAAGAAAGGAACACCATGAACAGAAAAAGCCCTAAGAGATTAATAATTGATATTGATGAGTTGTTGCATACGGAGATAAAAAAGATCTGTGCAGAAAAGAGAATGAAAATCAAGGGATGGGTACTTGAAGCGTTGATAGCAAAGTTGAAAATAGAACATGATTTAGGATTTTAAATGGAAAATATATTTATTGCCGCATTCGGTCTTTTGGGCATTTATATTGGCTTACGATTAATTAACAGCTCTGAAGAATAAATTACTTTAAACCCCCCGATATAATTCTTCCACGTCTTTGTGGTTTTTGTTCATCAATATTAATATCTGGTAATTCATTGCCCAATTTATTTAATATTTTTATCGCATTGCTACTATGACCCAAAGATAATTCTCGCGCTAATTGCTTAATTGTTTTTTGTGCTGTTGTGCTTTGTGATATAAGTCCTATAAATTTATTTATTTCATTTCCTGCAACTACGCCTCCGGCTAATGCCGTTGACGCAATAGGATTTGAATAAACGCTATATCCTCCTGAACCTAAAACCATATATCCCAATATTTTTTTTGCTCCCAAAGTTAATTGATCTGGATATTTGGATAATATTTTTTCGGAAGTATCTACGATTGCATCGGTTTTGATAAATCGATTACGCAATGCGGCAAAATCTTTTTCAGCAGTTTGCCATGGTTTTAAAAATGATTTATTTTGCTTTGTGCCATACGGAATAATAACGTCGTTTTTGATACTGTTGATCATTGGATTAATAATCTGATCACGTATTTTTTTGGGATAATTTTTATATTCTGAATTTAATGCTATTTTAAAATCAATCGCATCTTGAATTGGTACGCGATTTTCATTTGCAACCAGGTTTTTAAATTTACTGACCGTTGGCTCTATTCGCTCATATCCAGGAAGTTTATTTACTTTTTGTTCCAATAATTCTGCGACTTGCCCCATTTTGGGGGATTGATATGATGCCCCTTCTGGGAGTTTTTTACTCGATAATGTATAATTTTTAGCTACGTCGGTTGTAACTTTTGAACGCGTTCCATAACTTCCTCCAATCAATCCACCAACAAAATTCATTGCGGATTTAACCGGTTCAGATACATCAAAAATATTGCCAATTCCTTCACCAAGTTGTCCGCCAACCGCTGCGCCAAGGCTCGGTTTAATTGCCCCTTTTATAGATTGCAGGCCAGTCTTTGCTGCTTGTCCCAGACCTGCGCCCTTAGATAAAGCATTTGCGCCTGCACTTAAACCTGCCGTCGTGCCAAACTTAATTGCTTCTTGCCCAATTGTTTCTAGTGGCCCTTGTGGATCGAACGAATTTGGTTCATAACCTAATGTTTTTTCTGCCGTTCTTCTAAATTCAGTAGATGTCGGCAATTGCAAATGAGGTAATTGATTAATAATATGCCGACCGGGCAAAGGGATTGCTTCGGGAATAATTTTATTTGCTGCTTGTAGTGTTTGATTTATATCAAGTGGAATTTCGGCCACTTTTTCTAACCCGCCAAGAGCTTGACGCCCTAAATAAGGCAACCATCCTTCCTGTTGTTGTTCTGAATTATTTTCTTGTTGATTGCCAATAAGACCGCCGGCTATTATTCGTCCCATCTTAACTCCATTGGCCATTTTTTAATGTATAAATATGGCCATTATCATCTTCGTATTGCGTCCCTTCTTGATAAAACTGCGGATATGAAAGAGGATCAGTTTCTGCTTGTGCTCTTTGTTGATCTTCTTGATCCGGTCGTCCAACTTGCTCAATAACTTGTTGCGCAAGATCTTGGGGAAACCTTCCTTCATTTTTCTGTTTTACCGAGCGAATAATATCATCCGTATTAAAAACTCTTTGAGTATCTCTAATTATATCTTCTAAAATACTTTCTTGTGTTTGAATAGGTTGACTTAAATTAGCTTTTTTTTGTTGTTCTAATTTAATTTTAAAATTTGTTGGGGTGCCTTTGGCCGCATTTGCCGATAAACCAACTAATTTCTGTGCATCCGCTACATATTTTCTTACCGCAGGATTTCTTTGTATTTCATCAGGCAAATAGCCACTATATTTTGGCCAATCTTTTTTATTTGTACGCAATGTATCTAACATACGTTTGGCCACTCTATATGTTTCATCGGCTAGTTTAAAATCATCTGCATGTCGATCAAGATACGGCTTAACCTCTTTATATATTTTTCTTTCTTCATCCCTTTGGTCTATTTCAAGTTTTTGCTGTGCTATTTTTTCGCCGGCAGTTAAAGGCTTTGCAAAAGATATCCCTTCAAGCGCATATTTCTTTGGTGCTTGTGGTTGTATTTTGGGCGCTTCGCTTGGTAATACCGGAGGCTGTTGTGGTTGTGGTTGCTGCGCATTCATTTGTTCCGGATTGAATTGTGATATCATTCCCTCAATCTGATTGCGTTGTTCTTTATTGGGCCGTGGTAATCCCATAGATTGAATCTCATCAAGAACCTCTTTCAATTTGATTTGAGTTGGTTGGCCACCTTGTAATGCCAATGAATCATTTGCCAACTGCTGCGGGCTAATTTGTTGCGGTTGTGGTTGGTTCAACCCTAACTGTCTGCGCTGTTCATCTTGAGCGGCTGCAAATTGGGTTGGTTCAGGAGCGGCAGTTTCCGGTTGCGATAGAGTAAATGGTTTTGGTTGTTGATTGTCACCAGCAAAAGATTGTCCTAACGCATAAAGACCTGATAATCTTTGTTCGGGTGGCAACATATGTAATAAATCGGCTCTGTTTTGTGGTGGTACCTGGCTTAATAATTGAGACAACTTTTGTTGTTCGTTTTGTGCTTTTATATTAGCCAATCGATCAGCGGCCAATTGCTGCAATCCGGTTGCGATACCATGAGCACCGCCCAGTGCAATTCCTTGCCAGACTGATGGTTTGCCTTCTTTTACTGAAAATGTAGCCATTATCTTCTCCTATTTGATATGCGTGGTGCCGCTTGTGGTATGGTTCGACCACCAAGCGATTGGGCATATTGTTCTGCGATGCCGCGGGCCGGTGATATTTGCCCACTTTGTATACGATTATAAATTAATGGATCTAGCCCACCCATTGCGGCGCGTGCCGCGTTGCCTTCATTAGTGATGCGTGCTTGGAATGCCGGATCATCAATACTGACTCCTTCTTGTTGTGCCTGTGCCATAATTTCAGCATATCGTTGCCGTTGATAGGCTTGCATATTTGTTGGGTTCATCTCAGGAACTGGCACGGGTGTGGTGGGGTCATTTTGAAAGTAAACCTGTGTCGGATATGCAGTACCTTTTTGGCGTGCCATATCTTGCCTAACGATAGTATTTGGCTCTCCAGTGCGACGCGCATTAACAATCTGAGTACCCGTATCTCTTGGGTTGGGCGCTTGTGCGGGGCCAGGATTGAATTGAACCGGTTGCGTCGGTAACGTTTTTTCTAATGGGGTAACTGTCTGGCGCATCCCATCGGGTGATTGTTGGGTATTACTTGCCGGTACCACTTGCTGCGTCATACCGTTGGGCGCTGTTTGAGGTGCTGCAACCGCTGGTGCCGTTTGCGGCTGATTACTAGTTGCTGTCGGAACTGTCGGGTTTGCTTGAACGTCATTAACTGCTGGCTGTGCTTGTTGTTGTTGCAGTTGCGCATATCGTTGCCGTTGGTCTGCTTTTTGGGCCGGTGTGAGACCGATTGAGGCGTTGACTGGTTGACGATCATCATCTTCACTAAATAAATCATAAAGACTATAAGCAAGTGTTCCTAAAACGCCGGCTGCCAATCCTAATGGTGCCAATGCGGCCGCGATAGCTCCCAGTGATGCACCTTTGCCAAGACCTAATGCTGAACCAAGGGCAGCTTTTGCGCCCGCTCCCAATGTACCACCGCCTGCTAATGTTCCAAGCGCAGTACCAACGGCTGGGCCAAATGTTTTGGTAGCTGCATCCATGACAGGTGCCGCTATTTGCGCAGCCGCTTGCCCGGAACTAAACGGTTCAGTGTACTGTTGGTTATAGAGTGGGGTAAGCCCTAAGTTCATTTGTTGTAATGCTTGTTGCTCTGCTTGTTGGCCATATTGTCCGCGTAGTTGTGCCAATTGTGATTCAAGATCAGCGCCTGCTTGGCCCAGTGATTCTTGGAATGCCGAGCTGCGTTGGCCGCCGCCCATTGCCGTAAAGCGTTCAGCAAGCGATGGGATGGTATTACGTGAAAATTGTCTACGCGCACGATCTTCTATCGGGCCAAATCCTGCTTCCGGGTTGGCAAATCGTTGTGCGGCCAGATCTTGCAGATTACTAAAATTTGTTTGTTGTTGGGGCGTATAAATAGGTGCATTCAAAAACGAACCACCATTGCGCAGATCTTCTATCGATGGGGTACCCGGTGGTCTAAAGTAGGGCGGCATCTGATTGAATGGCACTTGCCCTTGGGGCACGCCGCCTTCTAATTTTGGCGCACCATAGCCGGGATTATAGCCCAATTGCGCTAAACTATTGGCTAACCCTGCCTGAAACGGATTGGGTTGGTTGGCATTGGCTTGAAATGCATTACCCGGTTGTTGCGGTGGTTGATTGCCCCCGCCACCGGTTTGTGGTACCGCCGCACGGGGTGTTTGGCCGCCGGCATTATTGGCCGGTAAATTCATAATGTTATTTACATTTGCAATCGGTTCAGTCGCCATATTTTGCACCGGCAATTGGGTGCTTCCCGTTGAACCAAGTCCTTGAAGATTTTGCGCAAACGCTGCCTGTTGTTGTGCCTGTTGTGATGGGGGTAAACCGGCTGTCGCACCGGGTTGTGGACTTTGCGCTTGTCCCACATTGCGGCCGCCCGGTAAATTATACGGATCAAATACCGGTGGTTGGTTGATAGTCCCCGGTTGGCCCGGTGCACCCGGTACGTAATTGGGGCGAGGGGGTAATGGTGGTGCCCCTTGTTGTTGCATTAATTGCATATACGCTTGTTTTTGCTCTTGTTTTTGTGCGGGTGATAACCCAATTGTTGCTCCGCTTGGCATAGTATTTCCTTCAGTTAATTTTGTATCCAATGCAACGTAACATAGGTGAAATTAAAAGTAATTGCTGTATTATTCACCAGCACTAAATTCGTTGCATTGAGCGTTGCCGATATATCAACGTCGGTACCCGATGCACTAATGGGATAATAGTTATTGCCAACCGTATCATTGGCCATACCGTTTATGTTTTTGGTGAATGTGGTCATTGCAGTGATGGTAATGTTGTGAGCTACGGTGGTAGTCCCGGGTGGCAATGAGGTAATATAGATTGCTTTGCGTGATTCTTGTCGCCAGGTAGGTGCCGTTTGCGTTGAAGAATTATAGGCGGGATTGGGAAACCATAAACAGGAATCTATAAACTCTAAGGTATCGTAGTAGCCGGTGTCTTTGAGATTGACGTTGATAGCCATCAGATTAAGATTCTGATACATACGGACTAAAAGTTCTTTCAGTTGCGGGCTAATATCATCAACCTGATATATCTGGGATACGTCCCAAATATTCGAGCTGGGAATAAACGAACCAACTTGTTGGGGATTTGACATAACGTCTCCTATTGCAGGCGGTAACTTACACTTCGCGTATGGAGCACCAAGCCCTCAAGAACAAAATCAGATAAGGCAATTTGCGGAATAAACATCTGTGCATCGCTCATATATATTCTGGTTTGGATGCAAGTTCCCTCCGATTGGAAGTATATGGTATGCCAAAGTCGTTCTTGATATTGTTCTAGTGGTACCAGGGTTGCCGGATACGGGCCAGTCTCAAGCACACCAGTACCCATGAGCGTATCCGGTTCGGCTTCTTCAAGCATTGATACATCAGACGAGGAGGGGAAATAATCTACCGTAACCTGGCCACCCGATGCGCCATTTCTGCCCGTATTTTGTACGGCAAAATCAATTTTAGCCAGATAGACATCACGACCAATTTTATCATACGGATTCCATTGCTTTGAACGAATATCTATATTGGATACCCGCGCCACGGTGCCACCACCATAATACGGGCCGGTATAGCCGGCAGTTGCCACAATAACCACTTGATTCAACGAAGAGTTGGTACCATATACTTTGTAGATATACCCATTAAGATTCGTTGGGCCAACCGCATTTTCAATATAGATAAAATCGTCCGCATTAATCTGATTGGCAATTATCGTCAGTGTCAGAAAAATACCGGTTTGAGTAATATTGGTTATTTGCAATGAAGGGGCGTTACGGGCAAAATCAGGACGTATCACCAACACAAATCCTTCTTGATTACCGGCAATCACTTGCCTAAATCCCTGTTGGTTCTGGCCGCTTTGCCAAGAAAAATTAGCTTCTTCCCAAGTCAATGGGGGCGATGATGCCCAGGTCAAGTTAGTCGCCTGCTCAAAATACCCAAAAACGGTAAACGTATCCAGATTTACTGACCATGACCCGTTCTGGTAATTATAGACCAAAATACGATTGGGATATTGAAAGTTCGGGTCTTCATTGGCGGACGGGTAATTCCAATAGACAAGTTCAGAGAAATAATCTCTGATTCCCGATACTCTTTGTGGGGCAAGATTAGCAGATTTCAGTTCAAAGATAACATCCGGTATTTTTGAGTCGATGCGTGTTACATTGGCCCCATTACACGAATGTACCCCCGTTTGGCCAATGGTGAGTATTTCTTTGTCAAAGGGTACTGATGACATTTGTGATTCTGAACCAAGCTCGGTGTTAATTTTTTGCCATATGAATGGCTGTTTTTCATTACCGGTATACGCCAATTCCCAGGTCGAACGCTCAAAAAAAACAATCAGTCGGTCTTTTATGAATTCAGCGGAGACAATTGCCTCTTGCGTAGTTGCGTCAATCCATCCGGCTCCTGCGGCTATATTACCCGCCGAATCAAACGTATTCGGTTCATACCATGCGTTCACCGCAAGTGGTGAACCATTAAATGAGTAACGGCATCTATTTACATATAGCGTAGCGGTACCGGTTCCCGTTGTGCTTGAATTGTTATTTTCAACCGTATTGAGTAACAATAACCGATTCTTAAAGGCAACAATGAGCCGGGATGTTTGTACAAATGATCCCTCATACGGCGCTAATCCCTTTGGTAAAAAAAATATACCATTGGCGTTTGATACACCACCAATTCCTCCCGCCATACTTACCCAGGTGCTTCCATCGGTCGTATACCAGATCGGGTCATCGGTTGCAGCCGGAGCACTGGTACCTAAAGTAAAATTAAAGTTGGTAACAAACATCGTGATTACATTGGGCGTTATACCTTCCCAATTGGCAACATCAAAAAAATTTAAATTGGTTCCTTGCCACGCTGCACTTCCCGATCGTTGCCAAGCAGTGCCGTTATAGACATAGGCAAACTGGGTATCGAACGCATAACTAGGCTGGTTGTTAATGGCTCCTTGCGCATATTGCGTTAATCCCATAACCGGTAATGCCGGATACCAATAGATGGGTGTGGTATTGGATGGTGCGCCGGATGAATAGGTGATCGCAAATGCACCCGTTGATGTGTTAAATGTGCCGGTGGCGTTGGTATTGGTAGATAACATTGATGCGGGCGTGCCTGTTTGGTATACCGTAAACATATCGTTACCAACAGAAAACATCTGGCCAATATTATATTTATTTGGTGGCACGGGAGATACGGGGGTACCATAGATGCCCACTTGTACCCGTAAACGGGAAGTGAGCGGGCTATTGCCCATAAGTTGGGTACCAAAACGTTTGCGGACTCTGCCACGAAATACATAAGCATTTTCTAAAAGAGCAAATGCGTCGTCTAAAATTAACCAGGGCTTCAAATTAAGTTGCAGACCGGTATTAAACGGCGCTATTAAAAATCTATCTGTGGGCATACCGTCTCCTTAATAGCCGATGGCTACATATTCAAGAGCGCCAATGGCAGGAAACCCCGAAGATAAGGTAAAACTAAAGCCCGTTGTGTTTGCCACTGCTAAGGTAACATAGCCTGATTGCCCGATTGGTGCGGTAGCGGTAATAACAACCGTCAGTATTTGGGTAAATACGGGTATAGATGATGCAACCGGAAAAAGATATGGTGATACTTGGGATATGTTCCCACCACCTTTTATAATAAGCCCCGAAGGCAGATACGTCCACCATTCCTGTCCAGCTGTTGGTGCTGAATTGGTGCTGAGTATAGAAGCGGTCATGGGTATCTGACTTTGGCCGGTACTCGTATATTTGTTTATATACAGTTCATTGACGGTAGTTGCGCCAATAAGATTGTATAACCCAACAGTGCCGGATGAAAAAGTGGGTGGATTGGGTGAATTACTATTAAGTGGCAATGATACTTGGTTATGTTGTCCGGCATTAACTGAATTAAAATCTATGTGATCGATATCAATGAGTGATTCGATTGAATTAAAGTTGGTTAATATCTGAGGTTGTGAGGTCGATAGTTGATCGGTTGATACGGGTATATTGGAAAAATAGGTGAATGGGCCGGCCATTATACGCTCCTTTTTTGAAAACGTTCTTTTATTTTATGGATGATTAAAATTATAAGTGCTGTCATTACTATCCAATAATATGCTTCCAAACTCTTTTTTTTATAATGTTATTAATATGGCCAGCGGTAAGATTAAACATTTTTGAAATTTTGTTTTGTGCAATATTTAATGAGTTTAACTTTCGTATTGCTATAACATCTGCTTCGGTTACTTTAGCCATAGTACTTTTTTCGCCACGCAAACTCCTATTTTTTTTAACCATATCCGCGGTATTTTCCTGGGTAGTCCCAAGCCATAAATGATCTGGTTTTACACACGCAGGATTATCGCAGGTATGGCACACGCACATACCTGCCGGAATTTCACCTTTAAACAATAAATATGAAACTCTATGCGCTGTAGCTGCGTTATTATTTTTAAAGCAAAGTTTGCCATAACCCGCTCTGTTTTTTGTTCCTGTCCATAGCCAACAAGTACCCGTGCAAACCACGTAGAACATAAAACGACATTTATCTGAGCAAAATGCAAGGGAATATTTTTTATAACATAATGCCTTACATGTTTCACAAGGATATTGTTTCACTTTGCCACTTTTTCGTAAATAATTGGTAGCGCGTTGTCGACGCCGATTTATATCGCGTGCTTCATATTCTATTTGTTGTTTGCTGCGACATTTTTTACAAATATTGCGAATATATTTCCCTTTGAGAATCCAATTCTGTTCACTTAATTCTTGTAAGCATGTAAGACATTTTTTGTGCATTTTATCCCTCAAAATTGGCCGCCGCCTTGGCCCCATCCACTTCCGTATGCACCTGCACCAAAACCTGTCTGCTCGGTAAATATGGTTGCAGTACGTTCATTGGTGTATTGGACTATAGTTCTTCTTAAACATAATCTTTCTTGTTCTTTGCATGCTGGAAGTATAGCAGCAACACTATCATAGTCAAACCTGTCTTCGAAAATCTTTTTTGCAGCCATAAAAGCTATGTATTGCCACCATTCGGCAAGATCGGGAGATTGTGTTTGTTGTAATAATTCAGTTGGTCGTATATATGCTTCAAAGTTTATGCGATAGGGTTGATCGGGTACGGGGCGGATAATAAATTTGTTCTCATAATAGAGCAATGCCTGGGGCAACGATAATACTTGCGGTACCGTTTGCGCATTGATCGGTTGGTTTGCCCCGGGATCTCCTTGCACACCACCCGCGCTGAACGTGACCGCATAGACACCGGTTGCATAGTTCACGGTATTTTGCGGCAATATTACCGTTGGCGGTGTGGCCGGAGTCTGGCCGGGCATGTAAAGATTACCGTTGACCGTATTGTTTCCGGTGGCCGGATCTATGACCGGCACATCGATCATTGATAACCCATTCAAATTTGCATCAAGAGAACTGAATAATACCTGGTTTTGTAGTAAGGCAGTCGACTGGGTTACACCGGGCGCTGCAATTGAATTTTGCAGGTTTGTAATCGTTCCGGTATACGTATACGCCGCAATGCCATTCCCTACGTTTTGCAACACGATACTATTGGTAATGGGATATATACCAAAAAACTGTTCTCGTGACTGGGAGAAAAAAGAATTGTAACCGGCAATATAGACGGGTGCATGGATGGTGGTATAAATATTTTGGAAGTTATAGAGCGGATTGGTTTGGGGCAACGTGGCATCCGTAATATAGACATCCTGGTACGGGTTACAAAAAAAGGTAAATTGTTTGCGTAATTTAAACTGACGAATCTGTTCGGGCATATCATATAATACAAAGGTATTAATATAGTTATTTAAGTCAGTGGTCGACAATTGTGCTTCGGATAATGAGCGGGTTAAGCGTCGTGTTTTGTTTTGTATCTGTGCGAGCGTGGATAACGTATTATCGGGCATAAGGATTCCTCAACTCCTATAGGGGAGTACATTTTGAACGGCCGCGTTTAACTGTAAAGCGTTTTCTCCAATCGGTACTACTTGCGGATACTGTTCAGGAACTGCCGGGGTGATAAATGGATCAAACGATAGGGTATTGATATTAATTAAAAATGTGGTTGGTGCTGTTACGACAATCTCTCCCGTTAAACCATCCAGTTGTTCCATGCCCCATAATGGGGGAATATCAAGGCGAACAATCGTGCCCGTTACATACAAATGATTAAACGTCGTCGTCACTTGTGCGGGATTCGCTTGGGTAATAGCTGATATTATTCGCATTGCCGGTTGAAAGACTGGCTTGGTAAACGCAAGAATTGCCATAACAGCACCCTTTTTTAGATTTTTTTTACTTCTACCAACCCGGTATCAGCATGCATGTCCTCATCCATAAATTCAAGGGATTGGAATCCAGTTCGATGGACTTTGTTTTTTACCGCATAATTCGTACGCACGTCTTCCCCTTTTATGTAATCATATTCCGGGTACCAACAGTTATTGTTCAGATGGCGCGCAACGCCACGGGGCACCGTATAGATCTGTCCATCTACCAGGGTGAGGTTTAGAGTTTTATCACCTTTATAAATCGGCCCATACGAGAACTGTATGCTACCGCCCGGCACTTCATAGAATTTAAATTTACCCTTGACCAGTTCCGCTTCTTTTTTGCGTTGTGGTTCATAATTAAATTTGGTTGGTTTTTTAGTTTCAGTATCCATAATTCTCCTTAGTCAGTGATCGCTATACTATCGATAGTGGGCAAACCGTGCACGGTTTGCCCTATGTACTTAATTATTAGAGTCCGCCATAGGTTGATTTACCGGCTACCCAATACAAGGTATCAGGTGTGCCGACATTTCCGGCTGACCAGGTTACTGAACCGGCAGGCCCAATAATTGGTGCGGCTAAGGCATTGCCATTCCCACCCGTTCCCAGGATCATGCCAAGAATTCCGGTATTCACCGTTGAATCAGCAAGTAATCCGTTGTTGGTATTAAAGATCTGTTGGCCGCCAATGGTTGGTACTTGCGCACCAAGCACTGAAAGCGATGTAGCAGTATCTTCACCAAATGGTACCACACTCGGGAATGAGGATGGTTGTTGCGCAATGGTTGGCCACGTGAACGCGGTGTATGCGGTGGTGTTGATGTTGATGGTAAAGGTGTAGTCATCAATCACACTGAGCACAATCGGTTGTACAATTGAATTGGTTGGATAATTGAGGTTGTTTGGATCTGAATTCAATTGCGTCATGCCAGACACGGCAGGAATATTGAAGCGTACTTCTTGTCCCGGTGTCAGACCATGTGCCACAGAGGTAGATACTTGCGCGTTGACCGCTTGGGTAATATTGGTCACAAAGCGTCTGCGTGGATAAAACAGCGCGCTATTACCGTTATATACAATGCGATAGAATCCTGCACCACCAATAGCCCCCGGTACGTTTGCCAATGCGTTATTCGCAAACAACAAGGTAAAACTGGTATTGGCCGTTACTGCGCTGACTACCATATCGATACCATTGACATCGCTCTGGGCGGTATTGCTCAAGCGAACAATAGTACCTACCGAAATACCTGCGGTATTACCAGTCGATACCACCGGTTGGGTTACATTGGTGGTTGCGGTTGTTGCTACGGGGTTACCAATTAATGGCTGAGCACCAACTGATTGTCCAGATGGATCATACAGCGTGAATCCACCAGTCAGCAAGGTATCATCGGAACGCACGTTTGTCGCGGCGTTCTTATAGGATACAATACCGGTTCCTGCAGCCATGCCACGCTGCCAAAAGAATTCATAACCAATGTTTGCATTTGCTGTGCCATTAAAATAGGCACCGGCATTCGCACCGGCAGCGCCATACTGCGTATAATTGGATACTTTTACCCAATCAGCATTGGATGGTATAGCGATGATAGTTTGATTTCCGTTGCTGCGGGAGGCATTTCCTGAATTGGGATTCGTTAAACTCACTAGATTAGTAAGAAACGATCCTTGTCCGATTATAGTTCCGTCCATGATCTCTCCTTAAGCTAATGTAGCGCGTAAATTGATAATCCATTGATCGTTGGTAATACGCGGTACTTCCGCAAATTTGTAACCAACTGACGCATTAAGCGCTAATGGGCCATCGTAAATAGGTGGTCGATAAATAAAGGTGGCTGAATAGCCATCTTGTTTGATACAGGCATATGCTTCGAGGCCGACACAGAAGATATTATAGACGGTATTGCCCAATCCCGAACCATTCGCAACCTGGCTCCCAATCGAACTAATCAGGAATCTGAGGTTGCCAATCGCGCCCCATTCTGCTTGCAAAGCATTCATAGGAGCAGGATATTGGTTCTTTTGGATAAAGCCGGTTACGGTTTCTAAATTACCGGTAAGGTTGGTTGAGCATAATGCGAAATACGCATCACGAACAGGCGCAGTACCAAACTTATCCTCACCTTCGATGTTATCCATGATGGTGTATGCATTGTTGTTAAGCAATGTACGCACCACGGTCTGAACATCAGACAGTGTGATCTCAGTAGGGACATCCTTATTCTGTTACTTTTGTGACCTATTACTAGGCGGAGGCTTTCTCTACTTACCTCTCACTGTGTTTCCACAATGTTCAGAGCACCGCATCTCACAGGAATGTGAGTCTTCTCGCTTGCTACGTTCAGGCTGAATGAATTCTTTAAATAAGAAACGTAATTTCTCTCGATACAATGCACAAAAATTATCATCACATTCGGCACATAGCCAAAACCAATTTTTTCCATCATCAATTGATTTCTTATACCAAAAAGCTGGATAATCTACATTTAAATTTAATTCAAGTTTATTACATTTTTTACAATTTACTGATTCAAAATCATTCATTCTTGCCCCTTGTTGCCGGTTAGTTAATAACTACTTCGGTTTCCAAGTCTATCAGAGAAGATTTTACAACGGCAATGTTTTTACCGTTCACACCAGCAGTACAGTTAATAAAACTGGCGGTCGATGCAAGCATATCCCGGGTGATTTGATCTTCGGTTTGACGAAGACTAACACCTAAACGTGCTGCACATTCGTTTAAAACAGGGTCTTGATTTTGTAGTGTGCAAATCTGTTACTTTTGTGACCTTTCCAGGCGGGCAAACCTCTTCGGATTCACCTCTCTATGTTTCCATAGAGTTCAGACTATCGCTTCCCATTTCTGAGTCTCAGGGCTTAGTCGTTCAGAGTGACTTTTAATATTATTTATGGTACGCTGAGAACTATAAATAAAGGATTTAAAATGTGGACAGATATCCAACTCGCTTATCTCGCTGGTATTATTGACGGCGAAGGAACTATTGGTATAGAAAGACAATCTCCTAATGAAACATGTAGGAAGAAAACCTATTATACCCATAGACTTTGTATAATTAATACTAGTAAAAATCTTATGCATTGGCTTAAAGAAAATTTTCCCCAAGGTTCTTTTTCGTTGAGAAAAAAAATAGATGGTAGGAAAGATTGTTATGCATGGAGATTGTTTGGAAAAAATGCAGAAGAAATTCTTATAGCGATTAAACCTTTTCTTATAATTAAGATAGCGCAAGCCGATTGTGTTCTTCGTTTTAGACAAACAAAGGGTAAAACAGGTTGGAATGTTTCTGATGAGATTTTGAAACAACGCGAACTGCTTTATCAAGAATGTAAAACTTACAACATAACTGGCGAATAACATTATTAATCTTCTCCCTTGTTTCCGTCGACTTTACGTTACGGGGTCCAAGTCAATTACCCAAGATTTAAAGCAGGCCAAATTAACCTGCTCGTTCAACGTTACATATGTCAAAAAACGTTAAACTATTACGGCACATCTACCGTAAAAACTGATCTTCGCATCTATCAATCTGTTACTTTTGTGACCTGTTTCCAGGCGGGCAAACCTCTTCGGATTCGCCTCAAATACTTTCATATTTGAGCAGACTTTCGCATCCCAAATGGGTTTTCTCGTTAAGTCGTTCAGGCTGTATTTAAACTTGCCCCTTGTCACCATAGTTTCCCTTAGGTTTCCAAGTCAATTAGAGAAAATTTAACGTGGACATAAATCTATCCACTGCGGTGAGATTTTGAGGCGGCGGTGTTACACCAGAATTACCCAATGGCACCATTGCCGTATTGAGTGGATTATACCGACGCATACGCAACGTTGTACCACCATTGCGTGGCATGTTCTTTAACATTGCGGGTATTTTATGGATCATATTTGGGACTGGGACAGAGAGCAGTTTATAACTAAACGTTTGCTGCACTGGCGCAGGTAGAGTCGATGTTGTAGTTATTGCCATCGATTGTCTCCTTAAAGATAGTTATTACATTATCTTTAAGCGTGACCAAGGCTTAGACGATTTATGGTCGAAACTTGAGTGAACCACGCTCAAATATTTTTTATGGTTCGATAGGATTTAGTAGACTGAAGTGCGCCACTACTTCGTTATGGCTAATATAGTTCTAACATTTCACAAAGCAGGATGCAATAATCGGTAAAATTTTTGGTAAGTGGACAGTATTATTTTTACTATAAAAAACCAAAAGCAAGTAATAAAAAAGGCCCATTGCTGAGCCTTAAAAAATGTTTTCGATTAAAGATCAATCCATTAATAATTATTATTAATCAGGCCATATCTTATTCAGAAGATGGATACCAAGAGTACTTAATAAATAGGCAATCAAACAGACACATACTAACCAAATTGTCTTTTGTTCTACTAAAAAATCTTGATATCCAATGATATTTAAAAATAATTGCAAAACAACAATCATTAAGAACGTTTCACCAACCTCTGCAAAAAATGGGTGATATTCTTGATTCTTAACTAACATTGTTATGCAGGCCCGGTCAAAATACCACCAAGAATACCCAATCCAATGCCCACTTTATTACTGGCCAATTCGATAAATGGTGTTGCTACTTTTCCTGCTGTTAATGCGGTTGGTGCAGCAGCTGGCCCAGCAAAGAGCGATACAAGCCAAATTCCGCCGTAACACACGCCATAGGTTAATCCTTTGCCAATAAGAAATCCGGCCGTTGCGCCACCAGGCCCACCGCCTTTAATGCGTCCTTGCGCTTCTAGGGCAAGTTTATTATTGCGTTCATTAACTGAGATATAACCTTCATCATCTTGAAACTCTTTGATTTTCTTGAGAGCAATAATGTTACGTAATACTTCATCACATTGACGACGTTCAATAGGTTGCGCTTGGCCGTCTTTTATTACATATAAACCATTATCATCATGCCGAAGATCAATAGTGCCTAAGCGTTTTGGGGCTACAATATTTTCTGGTCGTACTCGTTCCATTTCCATGCCAATAAGAGGAAATGCACATAATAGTGTTAAAAATAATTTCATGCGGATACCTTGGTTATAGTTTGTTTTTGCTGTAATTTTTTTTCAATCGTGTTATCAATAGTTTTATCAACGACATACAAACCGGCCGTAATCATGAGCATTTTATAGCCCAAAAGTATGGGTAAAATCATAGTGAGTCCTTTTAAATATAATGTATAAATTAGATGTATGTTCTGTAATGAATAAAGAGTAAAAAGAAATTTTACATAAAGAGATACCTCGCCCATTGATGGTTTAACTTGTTGACGGTTCCTTGAGCTAGGTGATGCATACTATATTTCTAAAAAAATAATAAATCAAAAAAAAAGTACAGAGATGTTTTTTTGTAAAAGATATCCAGATCGTGAAATTCGCATACTAATAATTTTTATTTAAAAAACGAAGGAAGCCATAGTATGAATTTTACTTTGATAAAACATCAACAATTTAATCCCTATAGCGTTACATCATTTGTCTTGGTTCCTGAAGACATGAAGGTTACCGCCAAACAGATGTCACTTGCACATATTAGTGAACAGATAAGAAAAATATACTCTGAAGATGAGTATGAAAAAGAAAGACACAGGCTACTAAAATGCATTCCCTATTACGATGAAAACAAGCTCGATGAGCATATTTATAAGATTACGTTTTAAGACTGTTAGCAGTAAATTTTATTGTGCTGACTTTGCCAACTGATCAAGAAGATCAAAGAGCACCCCATATTGCGGTAATGCTGCGCGTAATGGTGCTTCCAAGGGCTTTAGATCAAGGTATATTTTACCAAGCTGTTGAATATCTGCTTCGATATTTGCCGGTTCAACTTGTTGTGCAATCTTGAGTGCAATCTGCTCAAACAATGCAAGAAATGGTGACGCTTTGATCTTAACTATTTCTGCTTTGATAGAATCGATTACTATATTTGCCATAGTTGGTTCCTTTTTAAATAAATTAAATATCATCGTGGCCTTTCACTCAAATACTTCGCATCTTTCATGGCATGCAATCCAGGAGAATAATGCATATCATCTTGCCGTTCAAAATGATCGTAGTCTTTCAAGCACCAAGAAGGAAAATGACCACCCCATCTATTATTACTATCCAATGATTCCCAATATTTTCCAGCCTCTTCATAGTATTTTCTGTCAGTCAGGTAATTACCATCTTTATCGTGAATATTTAAGTCCACTGCTAAACGTTTACAGTGAAGGCTATGGATTATGCCCTTGTGTTCATTTGCATAGATCTTGGCCTGTTCAACCGATCTAAAAGTCTCTCCCATTGTTACATATAAGCCTTGTCCTAAAATAAATTGAATTAATAAAGCTAAATTTTTGGCAAATATTGCTTGCTTAAACCACAACATTAATTCTCCTTTTTTTTATTGGTGGCTTTGTTCTTACAGGAAATGTCGTTAATGCTTTTTCAATTGGCCATTTTTCTCGATCAATTCTTTGCCTAATTATATTACTCGAATAACCAGTTTCATTTGACCATTCTTTAATGGTTTTTGATTTGTCAAAAGCAGTAATTATTCTATTATTCCTACGATTAAGATTGTTTTGAGCGCAGGTAATCCATCTACAATTTGATGGTTCATAATTACCATTATTATCAAGGCGATCAATTTGCAAAGATTTATCGAATGGAGTTCCCATATCTTTTACAAATTCAATAAATGAATTCTTCCATTTTTCACAAACTGTTATGCCTCTTTTTCCATATGCATAATACATTTCTGAAGTCGTATCATAACACCGGCGTAACATATTTCGCCATGCATGATACATTTTTCTTTCTTTAGCGACTAACCCTTTTTGAGTCTTAACAATACAACCACATGATTTTGTTGTGCCATTACATAAAAAATCGCTTCGAACAATTATATTTTTTGATCCGCATTCACAATCGCAAATCCAACAAATTCTTCTGTTTATTTTTCCATACATATTAAAAACAGTAAGTTTGCCGAATTTTAAATTTTTAAGATCTTTCAATTTCATTCTTCATCCATGACATTTTGCATAGGCAATCCCATATCCTGCACCTGCGGTAATAAGCACGGTCACGACTGCGGTTATCCCATTGGTAATGACCACAAATTTCTTCGTAAACGAATCAACCCTATCCTTATCACCATCTGATTCTTTAAGTTCTTCTACGGTGATTTTTACCTCATTGGGCGCAGTCTCTGCAATGACCGTCTCGGTTACACTGTGTGTATGATGAACCGGCCATGTTTCGATTCTTTCTTTAAGATGTGCAGGAACATTGGGTTCCATGGCATAAAGAGGCAATGATAGAAATAATAATAGTTTGAACATACTAATCCTTTGGTTTATTGGGTAGTGGCATCCAATGGGTTGTGTCTTTTAGATTAAATACTATTCCTTCTTGCTAGGTTCTGGGGGCAATGGCATCCAATGACTTGCTCGTCGAATACACCCAGTATCTATCATGAAATAATGAGGATCATTATCTATCATATGAGTATCTGCAGTATAAATATTTCCATTATCATAAATAAGAACTCTATCAGTTTTTTTATCAGGCATTCTCTCAGAGCATTTTATCCATTCCATATTAATCCTTTGGTTTATTGGGAAGTGGCATCCAATGGGATATTTCATATCTTGTATAATAATTCTCACCTTCCCATCTATTAGTAAAAACATCAAAAAGTAAAATTTCTATTTTACTTCCTTCGCAATTAGAAGGAATAAAAGCAATTACATGCTCTTCATTTTCAGGCATTCTGTCTGAGCATTTAATCCATTCAGGATCGCAGGTGAATTTCATTTTATTTTCCATTTTTTTATTAATCATCATCCGGATATAAGTTATTAATTACCGCAAACCATAAACAATTGGCAAGGATAACGCCAATACAGATCTCTAAAACATGTATTACAAAATTAAACATCATAGTTTCACCATAAACAATCCGGCCGAACGTGTGGTGCAGTAACTGGCCGGATTGCATTAAAAGGAGCACTAAAAATTTATTTCATAGATTAAATCGTTGTACATTTGGCATATCTTTGATCATTTTTTTGATTAGTTCTCGCGCTTGCTCAATTGGTAATTGGTCACCATTTTCTAACATTACGCGTACCGCCGGTTCACCATTATCCCGCAAATATTTAACCATATCATCAGCCAATTTTTTTTTAAGATCTTTAGTTAATTCTAGACTCGTTTGATTATTGCATTCATCACAATGGCTTAAATTGTTACAACTACCTCTTGTAATATATGTGCCAAACCGTTCATCAAATTCTTTTTGGAGCAATTCTTTTTTGGTTGGTTTTGGTTTGGAAAACCATGACTTGAGCCATTGGAGGATCATAGATTGCCTCGCGCGTTGGCCATCTCTTTGAGCAGTTGTTTTTGCAGTTCAGGAGTCAAACCATCCGCAAACGCATTTACCCGGGAAAGTGGACTGTCCGCTTGTTGAGGATTTATGGCCACCGCAGGACGAGGTTTGGCAGCATTTGCTTGTGCTTTGGCTTTTTCTGCGTCAAACAGATTCTGTTTCTTTTGTTCCATGGTCAGACCCTTTATTGCTTTATAGGCATAGACTGCTTTATTATACAGGTTTGGTATCGAATCAGCGATCATTGCCGCTTCCGGATCTTGTTCTTTAAGAAGTTCTATATTGTCAGACGATACCACTTGATCATAATCCGGATATTGTGCCTTGAGGCGAATCTCGGTCGCATACTCTTGTGATCGGCGTTCCTGTTCCTTTATTTTATGCTCAAGTTGTATGATCTTTTTTTGCACCTTAGACAGATGTTTACCTTCTGCAATCTCATCCGGTTGAATGGAACTCAACAGATCATCTTCTTGTTCCGCCTTACGTTCTTCTAATTCCCGCAAGCGTGCTAACGCTTCATCACGTTCCCGTTCTGCACGCAGCTTTGATTTTTTGAGTTCGTTGACTGAGGGGTGTTCTGGTTTTTTGGTTTGATACTGAGCTGGTGTTGGCTCTGGGGTTATTTGTGCGGTTTGCTCAATTTCTTTTTGTATTGCTTGCGCTTGTGCTAGCTCTGGTGGTAATTGCTCTTCGGGTGATGCTTCCCATACATCGGGTGCTTCTTGTACCGTTTCTTGGGTTGGCAATGGTGGCATCTCTATTTTATTTTCGTTCATGCTCGTCCTTTAATTAATTGTTAACTGAGTTTGTTCTATTTCACCGTTCAGTTTAAGGCACAGCTTTTTAAGATTGCCCTCGGTGAAATCTACCACAAAATTTAAAAGCTCTTTTTGTTCATTGGGTAATATCAGTGCATTTTCTAGAATAAAGCAGCAAGAACGAATATCAGGTATCACCCAGAGATATTCAAGATAGTCGTCTTGGCGATTATAGCGATAGACCGTCTGCTCAAACATCGGTGTGGGACATGACTGGCGCACATGGGGAATCCAGCGTGGTTGCACATTATAAAACATCTTCTCATGCTTACAGCACATCTCAATGTAAAAATCACCCGGATAGCGCTTTTTCCCTTCTTGATATGCTTTTTCTAATATGGCAATGCGATCGTCAGTGGCAAGTTCAGTTCGTTCAGCGACGGTGTGTTCTGCTTCATGTTCAAGGTTTTTTTGACCCTCAAGGGCTATTTGGCCGAGGGATGGTCTATTGACCACATCTTCCATCCATCTACTCCTTCTTCAATGCAATCAAGGGGATCCCTTCGCTTATCTTGTATTTCAATAACAAACTTTCGTTGGGGTATGGGCACAAAGGCATCAAGGCCAATATAAATAAAAATAATTAAGATAGCTGCGATAGATTGCAGCAACACGATAGCACAGATATAAAATACTTTTTCCCAGAAATCCATTACGCTCCTTCTTTATGGTATGAATCTTCCCATTAAAATACTAAGGCTACTCGCAATAATCAATATCATGAGTAGCCCGATAATTAATAAGAAGGGAAACTGTTTAAACCAAAATCTCATTTCTTACGTTTTAATGCCATACGTGCTTTTTTGGCCATTTTACCACGCTTTGCTTTTTTCTTGGACATTCCCGCTTCAGACAAAGCGATTGCTTGTGCTTGTTTGGGATTGGTGACAATTGGCCCGGTTTCAGAACCGCTGTGTAGTTTGCCTTCGCCGAATTTCTTGAACTCGGTTTTCAAGCGTGCTTTCTTTTCTTTTTTTGGTGATGATGGGGTTAATTTAGGCATTGTATTTCCTATCGCTTTTTACATTGGCCCTTGGCATGAAGTGAACCGCATTTATTGCAATGTTCCATCTTTGCGTATTTCATAGTCATCCTTTAAAAAAGGGGAATGGAAACGTGAGAAAAACCACTCCCCTTGGTTCAGTAGTATATTGTTATCTTGCTCGTGTCGTTTCATCAGCAATTAACTTTTTATTGATCTCTTGCTGATGTTTGTTGGGTTTATAGGCAAGATTTGGGGGTGTGCCAAGTATTGCGTACGCAATCTTAGTATTCTTATTATCTAAGCGATACATGGTTGGCATCGTTACACCTTTTTTGGGTACATATGCTTATCGCGTTTGGCAACATCGTAATCAATCGCACGATCAATACCAACAATGGTATCATTGAGACCTTCAGGCATACCATAGCCGCCTTTGCGATACGGACGCATGATAACATTCTGGGGCAAGTTGGCTACAGCATTATGATCTTCACGGATCATAGAACCGTCAACCGCTTCTTGTTTCAAACGATCTTCCGGGCCGGAATAGTAGCCTTCCATGCCACCACTATAACGGGAATCGGGTGATGCCATTCCCTTATCGTGCCGTTTTTCGTCATTGAATTTTTCTTTTTGGTGATAATAGCGTGCCATGGGACACTCCTTAAGTACTACAGACCAGTTGATGACAAAAATTCACGAACTGCTGCAAGGTTATTGCCTCTACTATAGAGGTTTATATTTCAAATGCATCCATAAATGGGTTGGATTTCCATGATATGGCCGGATATTCTTTATGTATGGGCGTTTCTGATAGATTGGCCATTGCCCGATCATCTTCTTCTACCATATGTGAATCAGCCATTTCTTGTCGTCGACGGGGATCGATACCGGTATAGAAGATCGAACTAATATCTGCCACATCCGCATAGGCGTTTTGATTATGTAATGCTTCATCAACTTTATTTTTTCCCCGATTATCCATCGCTTTTTTTCGTCTGATTGCTAAGTTTTTTTCATTCATTGCTGAACTCCCTGTGCGGCTTGCGTTTCATCCGCTTTGAGCATATTTGCCATTGATATTAATTTTTCTATATGCGTCAGATCCAACATCTCAAGTTCTTTTAATGCGCGAATCTTGTTGAGCAATGCTTCATCGTCTTGCTTATTTGCTTCATGGATCTTTTCAATCGCTTGCGCTTCATCCACTTGTACCCGCATCTTGCGCTCTTCGGCCAAACCAAGATCAGCTTGCGCCTTAGCTTGCAGTCCTTGCAGCTGAGCCATTTGTACTTGCATAGCCATATCCTGTTGCTGTTGTACCTGTTGTTGTTGTTGTTGTTGTGAGCTTTGAAGGTTCTGAATAATCTTATCTTTGTTTTGGAGCGTTGCTGCTTCAAGCAGATCCGAATCTTGAATCGGTACGCCTGCTTCTTTGAGTGCAAGCATTTGTGCAAACTGCATCTGTTTTTGGGTGCTCGTATTCAGACCCTCTTCCACGATGCAATTATATTCACCGAATGCCTTATTATAAAATTGATCGGTTGGCTCTTCTCCTTCAAGGATCTTTTTTACCTTGCCGGGGGTGAAATTGGCCTGTATCAGTTCCAGCATCACTTTGCCCAGTTGCTTTTGTGCCTGGTCAAGGTTATCGAATAATCCCTGCAAGGTGGTTAGTCCTGCCCCCTGGCGAAGCATCGATAAGATGCCCGCTTTATCGTCGACGGCTGAACCAAGCAACTCTTCATTGACCCCGGATATCTCAGATATTTCTTTACCCAGAAGTTCGGATAATTGAATCATAGATGGCGGCACTTGCGGTGGTTGAATCTGTTCAACGTCGGTCATCTGCGCTTCTTCTTTAAGCGCAAGGCCTTTGCCCTGACCTGACAAGAATATATCTTTGGGATTTACTAAACTATTCTCTTTGTATTTAAATCCTGATGTAATTTGTGATTCGAGTATATCAAGTTCTATAATACGTCGTCGGTTATAAAGATATTGTGCGTCACGCAATCCACGAACCACGCCCTGGATGCGCCAGTTCATATAGGGCATCTGCGGCGCGTAATAGGAGGGCACCAGAATGAACGGCCAGGAGTCTATGCCCATCGGATTGGCACCATCGTACATCACGCGGCCTTGGACAACTATTGCAACGCGGGTAGTGGGTATCTCTTGCTTGATCATGGTCACGGATGGGTTTTGTTGCATAAAAAGACGCAGTTGATCGTCGTCTTGTTTCTTCCATTCGAGCGTTTCACCAGTTTGGGTATCACACAGCATTTGCGCCGTGCGAAAATCTCGATACCAAAATTCATCCCACGTGAGCAGGTTTTTCAAGCCGTAATTATACGCTTCGGGTTGGTATTCAAATTTTCCATCCCGCATATACCCGCCATAAAGCCCCATGATCTCATCTTCACGATTGGGCATCAGTGATAACACTTCCCGTTTGGTCATGTATTTTCTGCGCCAGATATTGTTGCAATCAGAGAGATCCGGTTTGCGAAAATAGGGATCGATAAGAAAGTCATTGTAATCCAACAGATCGACGCGAATATTACCGTTTATCGGATCATTGCGGTAATCCATCCATACTTGGAGCAGGTTCATACCCGCAACACAAGAACCCTCAAAGGCACGTGATATGGTTTCAAGGATATTGTCATGCTTATCGCACCACATCAGTATCTTAGAAAATTGATCGGCGGTTAGTTGATCGCCGTTGGATATCGGTATTGCGATCGTTGATTTACGATTGCGCCGTTGATGGCCGGTGATCATATTGATGACGCGGCGAATTCTGTTGAAGGAGAACTGTCTGCGTCTATTGGCAGGTAGATTACCATAGAGATCATTCCAGAGCGTCTGATCGCCTGCCCAAAAGCGTGTATCAGTATCCGCTTCACCCCAATATGATTGGTGAATGGTTATGGACTCGGCATAAAATGCTTCCATCTTAGATAATATTGGTCTGTCGACTTCATTATAATATTCAGGCGCGAGCTGCGGAAATAACATCAGATATGCTCCTTAGTTTAATTGGAGCATACGATGACGCATTTATGAATTCAAGAGTTTAATTTTCTTTTGTAGATTTCAATTCTTTTTGTTTTGCGTGCAATTCACTGCATAAAAATAAATAGCGGGTTCTGATGCGGTGAAATTCAAATAATGTCTTTATACTCATCGGTAATAATTTTATCGCCTTTTGCGGTCTTATGATAAATTATAGTTATTTGATCTCCATTTATTTCAACGTTATCTTTACCATATTTTTTTTTGAGATATTCAATCTCTTTTTCTTTTTTTAAGGTTTTGATTTCAAGTGGTAAAGTTATCCAATTAAAAGGAATATAATAAAGAATTTCTCGTGGATTAATTGACCACTGACCTTCGTCAATATTGCAGAATTCTAACGTAAAATCATTGGTAATTACTAAAAGTTTTTTATTCCAAAAGAAATTATTATCATCTCTTTCAAAATCCATATCATAATCAAACTTGTTCCATATTATTTTTACTTCACTGGTATTCTCATCGATCATCTAAATCCCTGTGTGTTAAAGTCATCATCGCATTTATGAATTCAAGTATTAATCATCTTTTCTTTGTAACCATTGTTTTGTTGTTACATTTACAATATTTTTACCATCTGATGATATCCATTCTTCATCGTTATATTGCCATGCAACATAATAAAATGGATCGGGATCTAACCCGCATTCAATATCTCGCTGGTCATAACCGTATATTAAATGCCAATCAGAATTTTTTGGTTCTCGTTTCCAGAATTTCCATTTCATCTAAATCCCTGTGTGTTAAAATCATCATTGAACGGCCCGGGGAGACTATTACCACGGAACGCCTCTTGATAGCGTTTATCAAGTTCTTCTGATGATAGATTATCACGCGTTTTGGGAAGTGATAGGGCCATATAACGGGCTGCGTCTGCCGCGTCCGATGCCCAATCATGCAGAGGAACACCTTTATATTTTTCTTTCTTAGGATCCCATTCTTGGCGATATGATTCCAATGCTTTAATGAGTAGTTTGCATTTAGTATCATCTATCCATACGCGGGGCAATGTAGCGCGCAGTGCCTCAATCCCATCTTCAATCTCCACTTGTGGTACAAGGGTAAAGGTGATACCAAGGTTCCGGGCAACTTCCCAACGCGTAAGCCCTAAAGAGAGATCATGCACACGAATATCATGCGGCGCAAAATGCTTTGCATAGGTATATTCTTTCGATAAAACTATCTTGATGTAATGCGGCAGCCCTTCTTTATTTTTTTCATAATAGTCAATTATTCTTATTTGCTGTCCGATTTTCTGGAAGAAGATGATGCAGGTTTTATCTAAATGACCCAGGTCCCAACTGGTGTATACAGGAAAATTTGGTTCCCATGGGCACGGGCCAATTTGATTGTTGAGCTTCATTTCATTCAGATATTTAGAATAATATGCGCCTTCAACACCGGCTGAAAATGAACACCAATATTCTTGCATTGCCAAGTCCCGACTAATGAGACCTTTTTGGATATCTTCTTCAATCACATCAAGGGGAATATGTTGCGTATCTTCTACCGTTTTTAGGTCAACATACCAATCGTCCCATTTCTTAGCGGATTCAAAAAGGGTGTGGAAATGGTTGGACCCAAATGGAGTTGAAATAAACAGGGCACGCCCATTGTTCACATTGAGTCGGGGCTTAATTACCAATGAATAACAACGAGGATCTTGCCAGGCAAACTCAGAAAATACTGCAAGGGTACAGTTGCTGCCACGGAGTTTATCGTAGCGATTAGAGCCAATTACCTGCAAAATTGATCCCGTTCCCTTAAAACGAAATATCATCTCATGTTCATTTTTCTTATCAAGCAATTGTTCGGGTATATAATCTAAAATTCGCATGCCGTCGTTTGTCAATGTCTCCACAAGCGCCTTCTTACCTTGTGAATATTCAGGAAAAATATAGTAGATTACTTCGGGCTTTGTTAACGCAGCGCGTATGATCATATTAAACACGGCGATGTCTTTGCCACTGCCGCGTGGCCATACTAAGATAATACGTTTATAGCCTTTATTCTCAAAGGCATCAAAGAGATTCTGTTGATACCAGCGTGGTTTGAATTTATTGAGATGGATTTTGGTTTCAATTTTCATTGCGACGCTTTTTATTATACTCTTCATGCAACTGGGCAATTGAGGTGACGTTTTCTTCTTTCATCCATAAAGAGTAATCAAGAGTATTTCCGTCCAATCTTTTAAGGGATTCAGTGCAAAATTTGCAGTCCATGGCATACTTCATTTTTTATTTTTTCTTTAAACTCAGTCCATTATTCTTTATCCGATCCAAATTTAATCATAACTACATTCATTAGATTTAAATAAATCAAAACTTTACTGCTATCAACCCACGAAAAATAATTATTAACCAAAGGATAACGGAGAGCGCTTTTTAACAGCATAACATCACATTTTTTTATGGTGTAAACTTCATCGCCCAAGACGGAGCTAACAATAATGTTTTCATATACCATTGAATCATTAATTAGCCGTTCAGTTGATGATAAATTTTTCTCATTCATTCTTTATCTTTCTTTTG
>Ga0116230_10000453_pt1 | contig 35878 bp, 23 predicted proteins | sample S1TSphfallax_3_FD_88678 | JGI IMG/M metagenome (GOLD analysis project Ga0116230, IMG submission 88678) | Host-associated microbial communities from peat moss isolated from Minnesota, USA - S1T2_Fd - Sphagnum fallax MG | ecosystem: Host-associated > Plants > Peat moss > Unclassified | place... | reverse complement strand
GCCGCCCGCCTTCGCCAGCGTGATCGTGATCGCCGCCGTCAGGGTCGTCTTGCCATGGTCCACGTGACCAATCGTGCCGATGTTGCAGTGCGGCTTATTCCGTTCAAACTTTTCCTTGGCCATTTCTCTAGCTCCAGCCCCCAGGGTCGATCCGGCGGGGCGTCTTTCTGGGGTTGATTACGCGTACTTCTTGATAATGTCAGTGGCGACGACCTGAGGGACGTCCTCGTAGTGGTCGTACTGCATGGTGAACTGGGCTCGGCCCTGGCTCATGCCGCGCAGGTTCGACACGTAGCCGAACATGTTGGCGAGCGGCACCATGGCGGTGACCACCTGAGCGTTGCCGCGGGTTTCGGAGCCCTGGATCTGCCCGCGGCGGCTGTTCAGGTCGCCGATCACATCGCCCATATATTCGTCAGGCGTCACCACCTCGACTTTCATAATGGGCTCGAGCAGCTTGGGCGCGCCCTTCTCCCGCAGTTCGCGGAAGGCCGCGCGCGACGCGATTTCGAACGCGAGGACCGATGAGTCGACGTCGTGGAAGGCGCCGTCGATCAGGGTCGCCCGGAAGTCGATCAGCGGGAAACCGGCCAGCAGACCGTTCTCCTTCACCGACTCAAGGCCCTTCTGGACCCCGGGGATGAACTCTTTCGGGACCGAGCCGCCCACGACCTTGGATTCAAAAACGAAGCCTGATCCCGGTTCGCCGGGCTCGAACACCAGCTTGACCCGAGCGAACTGACCCGTACCGCCGGTCTGCTTTTTGTGCGTGTAGTCGATCTCCGCCCGCTTACCGAGGCTCTCGCGGTAGGCCACCTGCGGCGCGCCGATGTTGGCCTCGACCTTGTAGGTGCGCTTGAGGATGTCGACCTTGATGTCGAGGTGCAGCTCGCCCATCCCCTTCATGATGGTCTGACCGCTTTCCTGGTCGGTAAAGACCGTGAAGGAGGGATCCTCCGCCACCATCTTGGAGAGGGCCACGCCCAGCTTCTCTTGGTCCGCCTTCGACTTGGGCTCGATGGCGATCTCGATAACGGGTTGAGGGAAGTCCATCTTCTCAAGGATCACCGGCGACTTGGTGGGATCGCACAGGGTGTCGCCCGTGCGCGTATCCTTCAGCCCGGCCAGGGCGACGATGTCGCCGGCGAAGGCCTCCTTGATGTCTTCGCGGTTGTTGGAATGCATGAGCAGCATCCGGCCCACCCGCTCGCGTTTCTCGCGCGTGGAGTTCAATAGGCCCATTCCGGTCTCAAGCTTACCTGAGTAGATGCGGCAGAAGGTCAGCGAGCCCACGAAGGGGTCGTCCATGATCTTGAACGCCAGGACGCTGAGGGGCTCCTCGTCGGAAGCCTTCCGGGTCACGGGCTCTTCGGTCTTGTAGTCGATGCCCTGGGTCGGCGGGATATCCACCGGCGAGGGGAGATAATCCACCACCGCGTCGAGGAGAGGCTGAACGCCCTTGTTCTTGAAAGCCGAGCCGCAAAGGATCGGATAGAAGGCGCCCGAGAGGACCGCCTTGCGCAGGCAGCGCTTCACCGTCTCCACGTCGGGCTCGTTGCCTTCGAGGTAGGCCTCCATGGCTTCGTCGTCGAGCTCGACGGCGTTTTCGATGAGATAGTGTCGCGCTTCCTCGGCCTTGGCCTTGAGGTCGGCGGGAATCTCTTCGTCGTGGTAATTGGCGCCGAGACCGTCGTTCTCCCAAACTACCGCCTTCATCCGGACCAGGTCGATGATGCCCTTCAGGGAGGCTTCCGAGCCGATGGGCAGCTGAATGGGAACCGCCTTCACGGCGAGGCGATCGCGGATGGTGGCGAGGCACATCTCGAAGTCGGCGCCCGTCTTATCCATCTTATTGACGAACACGATCCGGGGAACGTTGTAGCGATCAGCCTGACGCCACACGGTCTCGGTCTGCGGCTCCACGCCCTGGTTGCCGTCGAGGACGGCCACGGCGCCGTCGAGCACCCGCAACGAGCGCTCCACTTCAATGGTGAAGTCCACGTGGCCGGGGGTGTCGATGATGTTGAGGCGCTTTCCGTTCCAGAAGGCGGTGGTGGCCGCGGAGGTGATGGTGATCCCCCGCTCCTGCTCCTGCTCCATCCAGTCCATGGTCGCGGCGCCGTCGTGCACTTCGCCGATCTTATGGCTCTTGCCGGTGTAATAGAGAATCCGCTCCGTGGTCGTCGTCTTCCCGGCGTCAATGTGGGCCATGATGCCGAAGTTGCGATAATCTTCGATTTTGTGGATGCGGGGCATGGAGAAACGGGCTCTTCGCGCAGGCGATTAAGGCGGGGTCGGACAGAAGGGGGTCAGGACGGCGGCGGTCTAGCTGAAACCGGACCCGCCGTCATCGCCCTATATAGTTTTTACCAGCGGTAATGCGAGAAGGCGCGGTTGGCCTCCGCCATTTTGTGCGTGTCCTCCCGCTTCTTCACCGCGGTGCCGCGATTGTTGGAGGCGTCGAGCAACTCGCCGGCGAGCTTCTCGGTCATGGTGTTCTCCCCGCGATTACGCGCGGCGTTGATCAACCAACGGATGGCGAGGGCGCGGCGGCGATCCGGTCGGACCTCCACAGGAACCTGATAGGTGGCGCCGCCGACGCGGCGGGAGCGTACTTCAATGGCTGGAGACACATTCTCAAGGGCGCTGTGGAATACCGCTAAGGGATCCATGTCGCGGCGCTTGGCCTCGATGATGTCGAAGGCGCCGTAGACAATATTCTCAGCGACGGCCTTTTTGCCCTCGTACATGACGTAGTTCATGAACTTGGTGAGCACGAGGTCCCCGAACTTGGGGTCGGGAAGGACATCGCGTTTTTCAGCGCGGCGACGACGGGACATGGGTTTCTCTATGCTCTCTTATTTCGGACGCTTAGCGCCGTAATGGGACCGGCGCTGCTTGCGGTTCTTGACGCCCTGGGTGTCGAGAACGCCGCGCAGGATGTGGTAGCGCACGCCGGGAAGGTCCTTCACGCGCCCGCCGCGGATGAGCACCACAGAGTGCTCCTGCAGGTTATGGCCTTCGCCAGGAATGTAGCAGACCGCCTCGATGCCGGACGTGAGGCGCACCTTGGCGACCTTACGAAGGGCCGAGTTCGGCTTCTTCGGGGTCGTCGTGTAGACGCGGGTGCAAACGCCGCGGCGCTGGGGCGAACCCTTCAGGGCCGGCACCTTGTTGCGGCTTGGCTTCGGCCGGCGGGGTTTGCGAATGAGCTGGTTGACTGTAGGCATCGGCCTTGTTCGGTCCTATTAATCGGGGCTGCGCCTTTCGGCCGGTCGCCCACGCGTCCTTCTTTTCGACAAGCCTGACTGGTCAGACCCGCCCCGGGGTTCATCCTCCCGTCCCGAAGGACAGGCGGCGCCCGCCGCCAAAACGAAACAGGCCGGGACGCGCGCTTTGGGCGTTCCGGCGGGCGACAGCCCAGGCGTAGGGCGCCCAGGCGCTGACGGATCACTCCACGACGCCGGACTGGCGCGGCTGATACGCGGAATGGGTCAGGCCGTCAAGGCGTTGGCCCGGCGGTGGCCAGAAGCGGCACGGATGAGCGATCAGCGCTTCCACCTTCCGCTCGGGTCGGGCAAGAGCCATTTTGTGAAGCTCATGCCGAACCTCGCCGGCCCAACGTCAAAGCGCAACGCCCCGTCACAGCGGCTCCCCTTGGCCGCCGCCGGGTCTGTGCTGCTTCATGTGGCGGCGCTACTTCTCATCGGCCTCAACATCGCCCGCCTGACGCCGCCGCCCCTAGCGCCCGTGCGCGAGACTGAGGTCTGGCTCTACGCCCTGCCCCCCCTTGAACGGCTTAAGCCCCACCAGGCGCCCGCGCCGGCGAAGACGCCCCCGCATCAGGCGCGCGCCGCACCGCCGGCCCGGCCTCCTATAAGCGCGCCGAGGGCCGCGCCGAGGTCCGCTCCGGGACCGGCCCCACGACCCGCTGGCCCACGCCCTGACGGGGCCGCCGTCCCCTCGCCCGTCGCCGGCGCGGCGACCAAACCAGGCCCAGCCCCGGAGCACGGGTCGACGGCGGCGGGGCCGGACGGCGTGACCGAGGCCTTGCGCACGAGCGTCGGCTGCGACGCGGACCATGTGGTCCACCTCACAGGCGCTGAACAGGACAAGTGCGCGCAGAAATTTGGCGAAGCGGCGCGCCGCGGTCAGCCTTTCGTCAAGCCGGGCGACCGCAATTTCGCCGCCCAGGCGGCGGCGGATGAACGCCGGCGTCAAGACCGCCAGGGGCCGCTTCAGGATAATGTGAAGGCTTGCACCGGCGAGGGGTCGAATTTCGGCATAGGCTGCCTCTCGGACAGGGCCATCATCCACGTGCCCCAATAATCCTGAGGGCGCAACCGTCCCCGCGGGGTCACACGTCGCGAGCGACCCTAGCCCCCAAGCCGCCCCCCGCCGCGAGGCTTGAGGTCCGTCCCGCTAGCAAGGCGGCGCCCACGGACCCGAGGCCCAGAGTGAAGCTTGCGACAAACGCAAGAGCAAGGACGTCGAGGGTTTTGAACTGGGTGATCAGTTGGGCCACGAGGGGCGGGCCTATGCCGATGCCGGCGGCCACCGCCACGGCGTAGCCCACGCCGATAAGACCCGATCGGGTCTTTTTGGGGGTTGAGGCGACGAAGCTGATGAGCGCCGCGACGGCGCCCAGCTGCGCCAAGGCGGCGACCGTCGCACCGGCGAGGGCGAAGCGCAATGCGCCGCCCGCGGCAAAGGCCCACGAGAAGAGGGGAAAAGCGAGTAAGAGCCCCAAGGCCCAGGGCGCCGCCATGATCCAGGCGCCGCCAAATCGATCGACGAGACGTCCCCCTAGGACACTGAAAAAAACCTGCACCGCGCAGATGGATATCGTGATCCAGTAAGCTTCCCGCTGGGGCGCGTGGAGCCAGGTGACGGCGAAGGTGTAAAAGAAATCGCAAAGGCCGATGGCCCACAAACCGGTGAAGACGGCGACGAGGCTGGCCAGGTAGGCGCCCAGCTTCACCCTGACGATTGCCCCGGAGAAGATCTCCGGTTGGTAGAGGGTCTCCTCTATACGGTTTCGAAAACAAAAGGCGAAAGGGACGATGACGGCGCCGAGACCGAACGCCAGCCGCCAGCCGAGGGCGTCGAGGGCGCTTGGGGGCATAAGGCTTGCGACGGCGAGACCGACGAGGCCGCCAAGGAGCGCGCCCGCGCGCATGGCGACATACTGCAAGCAGATCCGGCTTCCTCGGGACCACGCCGGTCCGGCCTCGGCGAGGTAGGCGGAGGTCGGACCGACGTCCCCGCCCGCCGCCATCCCCTGGATCAGCCGAAACAGCACCACAAGGCCGGGGGCGGCGAAGCCGATCTGGGCGTAGGTCGGCGTCAGGGCCATTCCAGCCGCGCCGACGCCCATGAGGGAGAAGGTGATTAGCATCACAGGCCGTCTGCCGATCCGGTCGCCCAGCATGCCGAAAACCACCGCGCCCGCAGGCCTCGCGAAATACCCCATGGACCCGGTCATCAAGGTGAGGAGCAGCCCCACCCCCGGAGCGCCGGCCGGAAACATGACCCGGGCGATGGAGACGGCGAAGAAACCGAAACTGAGAAAGTCATAAAATTCTAGCACATTGCCGCCGACAGCGGCCGCAAGGGCGCTCAGGCGATGTAGGCGCGGCGTCTCCAGCTCGAGTTCTGCGCTCACCTCGCCTCCCCCGCCCCACGTGCGACACGGATGAGTACAACACGCAGCGCCGGCCTCGGCTCGTCATAAAATCACCGCTGCAGCCCCCACGGCGCGAAAGGGTGCAAACCGTTGCAGCCCGCCCGAAAAGCGCGCCGTCCCCCATGGTCTTTCTTGCCGCAACCTCGACCTTATAGAAGGTTTAGGGCGAACCGCCTTGGGGCGCCGCGATCCGGCCGCCCACGCGCACGCCCCAAGGGCGGCCCGAACCCAGGGCCGAGGCGCGGCGGAGCCTTCGGTTTAGAAGAGCCCCTCGATACGGCCTTGCCCGTCTAGGCGGATGGAGGCGGCGCTGGGGATGCGCGGCAGGCCCGGCATGGTCATGACCTCGCCACAGATGACCACCACGAACCCAGCGCCGGCTGAGAGGCGCACCTCCCGCACGGGCAGATCATGGTCCACCGGCGCGCCAAGGAGGGCCTCATCGGTGGAGAACGAATAGGGCGTCTTCGCCACGCAGATGGGCAGACCGCCCCACCCCTCGTCCTGGAACCTCTTAAGGTCCTTAGCCGCCTTGGCCGAGTAGACCACGTCCCGCGCCCGGTAGATGGAGCGGGCCACGGCTTGGATCTTCTCTTCGAGGGAAAGCTCAAGGCCGTACACCGGGGTAAATCGCGTCGGCGTCTCGCAAAGCCGCTCAACCTCCCGGGCTAGCGCCTCCGCTCCGACGCCGCCGTCGGCCCAGTGCCGGCAGACGATGGCCTTGGTTCCAAAGCGCGTCTCGCAGAACTGAGCCACCCGGGCGTGCTCCTCGGCCGTATCGCCGGCGAAATGGTTGATGGCCACCACCGCGGGCGGTCCAAAGGCGCGAACGTTCTCGATATGACGGGCCAGATTCTCAAGACCCCGCTCCAGGGCCTCGGCGTCGGGCGCGGCCGCCGCCTTGGCCCCGCCCTGGTGTTTGAGGGCGCGCAAGGTGGCCACCACGACGACGGCGCTTGGGATCAAGCCCGCTGCCCGGCACTTGATGTCGAAGAACTTTTCAGCACCGAGATCGGCGCCGAACCCAGCTTCAGTCACGGCGAACTCGCCAAGTTTCATGGCGGTGCGCGTGGCGATGATGGAGTTGCAGCCGTGGGCGATGTTGGCGAACGGTCCGCCGTGCATCAGGATGGGATTGCCCTCGAGGGTCTGGACGAGATTGGGCTGGATTGCGTCCCGAAGCAGGGCGGCCATGGCGCCTGCCGCGTCCAGATCGTCCGCGGTGACAGGACGTCCGTCCCGGCGTCGAGCCACGACTATCTTGCCCAAACGCGCCTGCAGGTCTGTCAGGTCCTCGGACAGGCAAAGCACCGCCATCACCTCAGAGGCGACCGTGATGTCAAACCCCGTTTCCCGGGGCGCGCCGTTGGCCCCCTCGCCAAGGCCGACGACAATCTTGCGCAGGGCCCGGTCGTTCACATCCAAGACCCGGCGCCACACCACCTGACGCGGGTCTATCTCCAGGGCGTTGCCCCAGTAGAGATGGTTGTCGAGGATGGCCGCCAGCAGATTATGGGCGGCGGTGATGGCGTGGAAATCGCCGGTGAAGTGGAGGTTGATGGCCTCCATGGGCGCGGCCTGGGCGTAGCCGCCGCCGGTGGCGCCGCCCTTGCGCCCGAACACTGGGCCAAGGGAGGGTTCGCGCAGGGCTATCACCGCCGTACGGCCGATGCGGTTCAGGGCGTCGCCCAGGCCGATGGTGGTGGTGGTCTTGCCCTCGCCCGGGGGGGTTGGATTGATGGCGGTGACGAGGACGAGCTTGCCGTCTGGCCGCCCGCGCAGCCCCTCGACAAACTCCATATCCAATTTAGCCAGATGGCGGCCGTGGGCGTAGACGGCGTCGGCGGGGATTCCCGCCTTGGCGGCGACGTCCCCGATGGAGCGCAGGGGGATGGTGCGGGCGATTTCCTGGTCGGTCGGCATGGTCGAGAAATCTCCGGAGGGCGTCTTTTAGAGACAAGATCAGCTCACAGCGAAGCGGCCCGGGGCTCAAGCCCCGGGCCGCGCGCGACGTCTACGCCGAGGGTCGGCTATTCGGCGGGAGCAGTTTCCACCTGTTGCTCGATCTCCGCGGGGAAGGCCTCCATGGCCTCCTCGCGGCGCGCCGTGAGCGCCTCGTCCCGCTTGGCGGCGATTCTCTGCAGATTGCGCAGGTATGAACCGGTGCCCGCTGGGATCAGACGACCCACGATCACGTTCTCCTTCAGACCCTCTAAAGTGTCCTTCTTGCCATGGACCGCCGCGTCCGTAAGGACCCGGGTGGTTTCCTGGAAGGAGGCGGCGGAGATGAATGAGCGGGTTTGCAGCGACGCCTTGGTGATCCCCAAGAGCACCGCCTGAGTGAGGGCCGCACGCCCGCCCCTCGCCATGGCCTTGGCGTTCTCCTCCTCGACTTCCGCCTTATCCAGGTGGTCGCCGCGGATGAGGCCCGTGTCGCCGGGCTCGATGATTTCGAGCTTCTGCAGCATCTGGCGCACGATGGTCTCGATGTGCTTGTCGTTGATGGGCACGCCCTGGAGGCGGTAAACCTCCTGGATTTCGTTGACGAGATATTCCGCCAACGCCTCAACGCCCTGAATGCGCAGGAGATCGTGGGGGTCCGGCGATCCGTCGATGATGTACTCGCCCTTGGTCACAAAGTCTCCGTCATGGACGGCGATATGCTTGCCCTTGGGAATGAGGAACTCGACAGCCTCGGCGTCTTCCCCTTCGGGAATGATCTTAATTCGGCGCTTATTCTTGTAGTCCTTGCCGAATTCGACCCGCCCAGACATTTCCGCAATGACCGCGCAGTCCTTCGGCCGACGGGCTTCAAAGAGCTCAGCCACCCGCGGAAGACCGCCAGTGATGTCGCGGGTCTTGGCGCTTTCCGTGGGCAGACGGGCGAGAACGTCGCCCGGCCGGACCTCGTCGCCGTCGCCCACGGAGAGGATCGCGCCCACCGGGAGGGTGTAGCGGGCGTCGCCGCCGCTCGCGAGCTTCTTGTAGGCGCCGTCTTCTGTGACCGCCATGGCCGGACGCAGATCCGAGCCTCGCGGCGAAGCCCGCCAGTCGGAAACCACGCGGTTTGTGATGCCCGTGGCCTCGTCCACCTCCTCGCGGAAGGACATGCCCTCCAGGAGGTCTTCAAAGCGCACCTTGCCGCCCACTTCGGTGATAATGGGGGTGGTGTAGGGATCCCAGGTGGCCAAACGGGCGCCGCGCTTGATTTCGGCCCCGTCCGCCGCCTTCAGACGGGCCCCGTAGGGAAGCTTGTAGGACTCGCGATCCTTGCCATCCACTTGAACGACGATTTGCATGTTTCTGGCCATAACGATCAAATCGCCGTCGGAGCCTTTGACGGTGGCGCCGCCAACGAACTTCACCTTGCCGTTGTTGGCGGCTTCGAAGAACGATTGCTCGGCCACCTGGGCGATGCCGCCGATACGGAAGGTTCGCATGGTCAGCTGCGTGCCCGGCTCGCCGATGGACTGGGCGGCGATGACGCCCACGGCCTCGCCGATATTGACCCGGGTTCCCCGCGCCAGGTCGCGTCCGTAGCAAGCCCCGCAAATGCCGACCTTGGCTTCGCAGGTGAGCACAGAGCGAACCTTCACCGACTGAACGCCGGCCGCCTCCACCACATCGACCATATCCTCATCGAGGTAGGTGTCCGCAGGCACAATGACTTCGCCGGTGCCTGGATCCTTGATGTCCTCCGCCGCCGAACGGCCAAGGATCCGCTGACCCAGGGAGACGAGGACGTCGCCGCCCTCCACCACCGCGCGAAGGGTGATGCCGCGGGTGGTTCCGCAGTCCTCTTCGGTGATGATGCAATCTTGCGCCACGTCCACGAGACGCCGGGTCAGATAGCCCGAGTTGGCGGTCTTCAGCGCCGTGTCGGCCAGGCCCTTACGCGCACCGTGGGTGGAGTTGAAGTACTCAAGGACGGTGAGGCCCTCTTTGAAGTTGGAGATGATCGGGGTCTCGATGATCTCGCCCGAGGGCTTGGCCATGAGGCCGCGCATCCCGCCAAGCTGCTTCATCTGAGCCTGGGAGCCGCGGGCGCCGGAGTGGGCCATCATGTAGATGGAATTGATCTCAAGCTCACGGCCGTCGGGCCCCTTCTTCCGCTGTGAGATCTCGCCCATCATCTCGTCGGCGACCCGGTCGGTGGCCTTGGCCCAGGCGTCCACGACCTTGTTGTACTTCTCGCCCTTGGTGATGAGGCCGCCCGCATACTGTTGCTCATATTCCTCCACGAGCTTGCGGGTTTCGCCCACCAGCACCTTCTTTCGCTCCGGAATGACGATGTCGTCCTTGCCGAAGGAGATGCCGGCGCGCACCGCTTCGCGGAAGCCGAGGCCCATCATCTGGTCGGCGAAGATCACCGTCGCCTTCTGCCCGCAGTGACGGTAGACTTGGTCGATGAGGTTGCCGATCTCCTTCTTGGTGAGGGGCTTTTCGATCAGGCGGTGGCCCAGCTGGGGGTGCTGGGGCAGAAGCGCCGCAACCTTCATCCGTCCCGGCGTCGTATCAATCAGGCGGGTGCGGCTGGTGCCGTCCGGATCCGCTTCGCGGAACCGCGCCTTGATCTTGGAGTGCAAGGTGATGACGCCGGCGGCCATAGCCGCTTCGATCTCGCCCAGGTCCGCGAAGGCCTTCCCCTCGCCCGGCTCACCGTCCTTGGCGATGGAGAGGTAGTAGAGGCCAAGGACGATGTCCTGGGACGGCTCAATGATGGGCCGGCCGTTGGCGGGCGAGAGGATGTTGTTGGTGGACATCATGAGCACCCGCGCCTCCAGCTGAGCCTCAAGGCTCAGGGGCACGTGCACCGCCATCTGGTCGCCGTCGAAGTCAGCGTTGAAGGCCGCGCAAACCAGGGGGTGAAGCTGGATGGCCTTTCCCTCGATAAGCTTGGGCTCGAACGCCTGGATGCCGAGGCGGTGCAGGGTGGGCGCGCGGTTCAACAGCACGGGGTGCTCGCGGATGACCTCCTCGAGAATGTCCCAGACCTGGGGCTGCTCACGCTCCACCATGCGCTTAGATTGCTTGACCGTGCCCGAAAGACCCTTGGCGTCCAGACGCGCGTAGATGAATGGCTTGAAGAGCTCTAGGGCCATCTTCTTGGGCAGGCCGCACTCGTGCAGCTTCAGCTCGGGACCGACCACGATCACCGAGCGGCCGGAGTAGTCGACCCGCTTGCCGAGCAAGTTCTGACGGAACCGGCCCTGCTTGCCCTTGAGCATGTCAGCGAGAGACTTCAGGGGCCGCTTGTTGGCGCCGGTGATAACGCGGCCGCGCCGGCCGTTGTCGAACAGGGCGTCCACCGATTCCTGCAGCATCCGCTTCTCGTTGCGGATGATGATGTCAGGCGCGCGCAGTTCGATGAGGCGCTTGAGGCGGTTGTTCCGGTTGATCACCCGGCGATAGAGGTCGTTGAGGTCGGACGTGGCGAACCGGCCGCCGTCGAGAGGAACCAGGGGCCGAAGCTCCGGCGGGATCACCGGGACCACGGTCATGATCATCCACTCTGGACGATTGCCGCTTTCCATGAACGCCTCGATGATCTTGAGGCGTTTGGAGTACTTCTTCTGCTTCATTTCCGAGCCGGTCTCGACCACGTCGACGCGAAGCTTTTCAGCCTCCTTCTCAAGGTCGATGGCCTTTAGCAGGCCCTGGATGGCCTCAGCGCCGATCTCGGCGGTGAAGCTGTCGTCTCCGTACTCGTCCTGGGCCCGCAGGTAGTCGTCCTCCGTCAGAAGCTGATGCAGCTTCAGGGGCGTGAGACCCGGCTCGGTGACGATGTAGTGTTCAAAATAAAGGACGCGCTCGATGTCCTTGAGCGGCATGTCGAGCATCATGGCGATGCGGCTCGGCAGGCTCTTCAAGAACCAGATGTGCGCCACGGGCGAGGCCAGTTCAATGTGGCCCATACGCTCGCGGCGGACCCGCGCAAGGGTCACTTCCACACCGCACTTTTCGCAGATGATGCCCTTATACTTCATCCGCTTGTACTTGCCGCAAAGGCATTCGTAGTCCTTCGTGGGCCCGAAAATCCGCGCGCAGAACAATCCGTCCCGCTCGGGCTTGAACGTCCGGTAGTTGATCGTTTCCGGCTTCTTGATCTCGCCGAAAGACCAGGAGCGGATCTTCTCCGGGCTGGCCAGGGAGATGCGGATCTGGTCGAAGGTCGGCGTGGCGACCACGGGATTGAAGATGTTCAGGACTTCCTGGTTCATCTGATTTCCTTCTGCGGCGTCGGCCGCGAAAAAATGGGACCTGAACGGCGGGAGCTCTGACGCCTCCGGGGGAGGACCGGCCCCGTCCCGAAGGACGGGGCCAGAACCCTCGCGCGCCGGCTAGACGTCGCCGCGCCGATCAGGAGTTCTCCAGCTCCACGTTCAGACCGAGGGACCGCATTTCCTTCACGAGCACGTTGAAGCTCTCCGGAATGCCCGCCTCGAAGCTGTCGTCGCCTCGCACGATGGACTCGTAGACCTTGGTCCGTCCGGCCACGTCGTCGGACTTTACCGTGAGCATCTCCTGCAAGGTGTAGGCGGCTCCATACGCTTCCAGAGCCCACACCTCCATCTCGCCGAACCGCTGACCGCCGAACTGGGCCTTTCCGCCCAGGGGCTGCTGCGTGACCAAGGAGTAGGGTCCGATGGAGCGCGCGTGGATCTTGTCGTCCACCAGGTGGTGCAGCTTGAGCATGTAGATGTAGCCCACCGTCACCGGACGCTTGAACGCCTCCCCCGTCTGACCGTCAAAGAGGGTGACCTGACCCGAGCGACTGAGGCCAGCCTGCTCGAGAAGGTTCTCAATGTCGGAGATGTGCGCGCCGTCGAACACCGGGGTGGCCATGGGCACGCCCTTGGCCAGATTGCGGGACAGCTCAATGAGCTCCTCGTCCGTGTCAGGCAGCTCCTCGTCTGGTCCGTAAATCTCCCGTAGCCGTTGGGTCAGGGCTTCCCGCTGACCTCCGCCCTGCCACTCTTCGAGGAGCCGGGTGATCTGCTTGCCAAGACCGGCCGAGGCCCAGCCCAGGTGCGTCTCAAAGATCTGACCGACGTTCATCCGCGAGGGCACGCCCAGGGGATTGAGCACCAGATCAACCACCGTGCCGTCTTCGAGGTGAGGCATGTCCTCAACGGGAAGAATTCGGGAGATGACGCCCTTATTGCCGTGACGGCCAGCCATCTTGTCGCCAGGTTGAAGCTTGCGCTTCACCGCCACGAACACCTTGACCATCTTCATGACGCCGGGGGGCAGTTCGTCGCCCCGCTGGAGCTTGTCGACCTTATCCTCGAAACGCCGGTCAAGCCGCTTGCGCGCCTCGTCGAACTGTCTGCGCATGGCTTCGAGCTCGCCCATGGCCTTCTCGTCCTCGAGGGCGATTTGCCACCACAAGCCCGGAGCGATCTCAGCCAGTTTCTCCGCGGTGATTTCGCCGCGGCCAAGCCCCTTTGGCCCGGAGACGGCGACCTTGCCGATGAGAATTTCGCGCAGACGGCCGGAAATGTTCCGGTTCAGGATGGAGAACTCGTCGTCGCGGTCTTTTCCAAGGCGCTCGATCTCCTCGCGTTCAATGGCCAAAGCCCGCTCATCCTTGTCCACGCCATGCCGGTTGAACACCCGCACCTCGACGATGGTCCCAGAAACCCCCGGCGGCAGCCGCAAGGACGTGTCGCGCACGTCCGAGGCCTTTTCACCGAAGATGGCGCGCAGGAGCTTCTCCTCCGGGGTCATGGGGCTTTCACCCTTGGGGGTGACCTTCCCCACCAGGATGTCGCCCGGCATCACCTCGGCCCCGATGGCGACAATGCCCGCCTCGTCGAGGTTGCGCAGGGCCTCCTCGCCGACGTTGGGAATGTCCCGGGTGATCTCCTCGGGCCCAAGCTTGGTGTCCCGGGCCATCACCTCGAACTCCTCGATATGGATCGAGGTGAAGACGTCGTCGGAGACGATGCGTTCAGAGATGAGGATCGAGTCCTCGAAGTTGTAGCCGTTCCACGGCATGAAGGCGACGAGAGCGTTGCGGCCGAGGGCCAGTTCGCCAAGCTCGGTGGAGGGCCCGTCGGCGACGATGTCGCCCGCCTTGATCCGGTCGCCTACCCGCACGAGGGGACGCTGATTGATGCAGGTCGACTGGTTGGAGCGCTGGAACTTGGAGAGGCGGTAGATGTCCACCCCGGGCTTGGTCGGATCGGTTTCCTCCGTCGCGCGGATAACGATGCGGGTGCCGTCGATCTGTTCGACGACGCCCGAGCGGCGAGCGACCACCGTGGCGCCGCTGTCGCGGGCCACGACCGCCTCCATCCCCGTGCCGACGAGGGGCGCGTCGGAGCGAACCAGCGGCACGGCCTGACGTTGCATGTTGGCGCCCATGAGCGCCCGGTTGGCGTCGTCGTTCTCAAGGAAGGGGATCAGCGCGGCCGCCACGGACACAACCTGCTTGGGAGACACGTCCATGAAGTCGACAGCGTCCCGGGTCAGGAGCGTGGGCTCCCCGGAAACCCGGCCAGGAACCAGGTCTTCAGCGATGGCGCCGCCTTCGATCTTGATGTTGGCCTGCGCGATGGAGTGTTTCGCCTCCTCCATGGCCGACATGTAGACGACCTCTTCGGTCACCTTGCCGTTGATGATGCGCCGGTAGGGGCTCTCAATGAACCCGTACTTGTTCACCCGGGCATGGGTGGCCAAAGAGTTGATGAGGCCGATGTTCGGGCCTTCCGGCGTCTCGATGGGGCAGATGCGCCCGTAGTGGGTCGGGTGCACATCGCGGACTTCGAACCCGGCGCGCTCGCGGGTCAGGCCCCCCGGCCCGAGGGCGGAAAGACGCCGCTTGTGCGTGATTTCCGACAGCGGGTTGGTCTGGTCCATGAACTGGGACAGCTGTGAGGAGCCGAAGAACTCCCGCACCGCCGCCGCCGCCGGTTTGGCGTTGATGAGGTCATGGGGCATGACCGTGTCGATATCTACCGAAGACATGCGCTCCTTAATGGCGCGCTCCATCCGCAAAAGTCCGACGCGGTACTGGTTCTCCAGAAGCTCGCCCACGGATCGGACCCGGCGGTTGCCAAGGTTATCGATGTCGTCGATTTCGCCGCGGCCGTCGCGAAGGCCCACAAGGGTCTTGAGCACTTCAAGCACGTCCTCCTTGCGGATGACGCGCACGTCGTCCGGGCAGTCGAGCTCGAGGCGCATGTTCATCTTCACGCGACCCACGGAGCTGAGGTCATAGCGCTCCGAATCGAAGAAGAGGCTTTTGAACATGGCTTCAGCCGCTTCAACCGTGGGCGGCTCGCCCGGGCGCATGACCCGGTAAATGTCGAACAGAGCCTCCTCACGATTGGCGTTCTTGTCGATCCGAAGGGTGCTGCGGATGTAGGGGCCGACGGTGACGTGGTCGATGTCAAGGACGTCGATGGTGGTGAAGCCCTGGGCCTCGAGAACCGCGATGGCTTCCGAATCCAGTTCGTCGCCCGCCTCAGCGTAGATTTCGCCGGTCTCGTAATTGACCGCATCCCGGGCGAGGAAGCGTCCGATGAGGGCGTCGGGCGCCAGGAGCAATGTCTTTAGACCCCCGTCCTGGAACTTCTTGGCCTGGCGGGCGGAGATCTTCACGCCCGCGGGCGCGATTTCTTCGCCCGTGTCGGCATCGATGAGGGGGAAATCGGGCTTCACGCCGCGCCAACGGTCGGGGCGATATTCCGTCGCCCAGCCGCCTTCACGTTTTTCGTATCCGGTGATGTCGTAGAAGGTGGAGAGGATCTCCTCCCCGTCCATGCCCAGGGCGTACATGAAGGTGGTGGCCGGCAGCTTGCGACGCCGGTCAATGCGCACATAGACCACGTCCTTGGCGTCGAATTCGAAATCGAGCCACGATCCCCGATAGGGAATGACCCGCGCCGCGAAGAGCAGCTTGCCCGACGCGTGGGTCTTGCCCTTGTCATGGTCGAAGAACACGCCCGGCGAGCGGTGCATCTGGGATACGATGACGCGCTCGGTGCCGTTGACGATGAAGGTGCCTTTGTCCGTCATGAGCGGAATGTCGCCCATGTAGACGTCCTGCTCTTTAATGTCCTTGACCGAACGGGCGCCGGTCTCCTCGTCGTTTTCGAACACAATAAGGCGCAGCTTGACCTTCAGCGGCGCGGCGAAGGTCATGTCGCGCTGTATGCACTCCTCCACATCGTACTTTGGGTCTTCAAACTCGTAGGTGACGTACTCTAGGACGGCGCGCTCGTTGAAATCCTTGATCGGAAAGACAGATTTGAAAACGGCTTCGATCCCCTCGTCCCGCCGCGGCCCGTTGCGGACGTCGCGCTGAAGAAATTGTTCGTAGGACGATCGTTGAACCTCGATAAGGTTCGGCATTTGCACGGCTTCGGGGATGCGGCCGAAAGACTTACGGATCCGCTTCTTTCCGGTGAAGGATTGCGCCATCTATGTTTCCCAAAGGGCGCGGAAGGTCTCCGCGCGTCATTGATCCATGCGTCCACCCTCAAGCCGCTCCAAAGGAGCGCCGGACGCCGGAGCCCGCCAAGCCCGGAGGGCTTGAAGGGCGCTCCTTCGCAGGGCCGGAGGGCGGCTGGACCTGCCTCGGAGCGTTCACGCGCGAAAAATCGCGTTTCGGGAGAATCAGATTTTTCGCGAGGAGCGAGGATTTAGTCGCTTTAGAGAAGCAAGGGAAGGGGCTTTTGCGACTTTTTCTTAAACGCCGTTCCGCTGGCCTGCGCTGGGCGGCCTAGGCCTCGTTGCGGACCGCGCCGACCCTTTGGCTCAGGGAGGCGGCCATGAAGGTGTCGAGGTCCCCATCCAGGACGCCCTGGGTGTCGGAGGTCTCCACGTCGGTGCGAAGATCCTTCACGAGCTGGTAGGGCTGCAGAACGTAGGAGCGGATCTGGTGTCCCCAGCCGATGTCCGTCTTAAGCGCTTCTTGAGCCGCCTTCTCCGCTTCACGTTTCTGAAGCTCAGCCTCGTAGAGCCGGGCGCGCAGCATCTTCCACGCCTCTTCGCGGTTGGCGTGCTGGGAGCGGCCAGCCTGGCAGGCGACGGCGATGCCGGTGGGAATATGGGTCAGCCGCACGGCCGAGTCGGTCTTGTTGATGTGCTGCCCGCCAGCTCCGGACGCGCGGTAGGTGTCCGTGCGCACGTCAGCGGGATTGATCTCGATCTCGATGGCGTCGTCCACCACCGGATAGACCCAGACCGAGGCGAAGGAGGTGTGGCGCCGGGCGTTGGAGTCATAAGGCGAGATACGAACCAGCCGGTGCACCCCCGCCTCGGTCTTTAGCCAGCCATAGGCGTTTTGACCCTTGATCTGCAGTGTCGCCGACTTCACGCCCGCCTGCTCGCCAGGGGTCTCTTCAATAAGGTCGACCTGCATCCCGTGGGCGTTGGCCCAACGGCTGTACATCCGGGTCAGCATAAGGGCCCAGTCCGCCGACTCCGTGCCCCCCGCGCCGGAATTGATCTCCACATAGGCGTCGTTGCCGTCCGCCTCCCCGGAGAGGAGAGCCTCAAGCTCAAGGCGCGCGGCCCGCTCCTTCAGCCCCCGCAACATGGCGGCGGCCTCATCGCCGGAGGCGGCGTCGCCCTCGAGCTCTGCGAGCTCGGCGAATTCAAGGGCGTCGGCCCTCTCACGGATAAGGGCCTGAACGGCCTCGACGGCTGCAGCGAGGCGGGAGCGCTCCCGCGTCACCGCCTGGGCGTCGGCCGGCCGGTCCCAGAGGGTCGGATCCTCGACGCGGGCGTTCAGTTCGTCGAGTTTGCGAAGGGCCGCATCCCAGTCAAAGACGCCTCCTGAGCAAGTCGATCGACTGCTCGATGTCGGCTGCGGCAGCCTCGACATCCGCTCTCATGCTAAGCCTCGCTCAGTTCGCGGGAGGAATAAGGCGGCGGGTGATAGGCGCGAGCGAAGGCCTTGGCAACGGCATGGATCAAGAAAACTCGTTCCACCCCTCCGGCGGACGCCCAACCGTAGGCGGCGCCGGCGCGGGCGGCGGGGGCTGCTGGGGCGGTCCCAAGGGGCGGTCGCCGCCGATGGGCGGAAGGGCTAGCCCGGGCGGCCCCCCAGGCTCCCCGGGGGCGACGGCGTCAGCCGCCTCCGCCGCCACGGCGGTCGGCTGAGGCTCCGTGCCGGGCTTGAAGGCCTCCCTGTGGCCGTGGATGAACATGAATTTCACGTCCTTGGGCGCCTTGAAGTCGGTGGGCGGCGCGCCCCGGAGAGCCTCGCGCATGAAGTCGATGAAGATCGGCACGGCGGCCACGGCTCCGGTCTCTCCCTCGCCCAGGGAGCGGTTGTCGTCAAACCCCACGAAGACCCCGGCCACAAGGTCGGGCGAGTAGCCGACGAACCAGGCGGACCGGTATTCATTGGTCGTCCCCGTCTTGCCGGCGAGGGGACGACCGAGGGATGAGACCGCAGCGCCCGTACCGTTCTGCACCACGCCCTGGAGCATGAGGGTGATCTGATAGGCGGTGACGGGATCCATGACCCTCTCGCCTTCGGGGGGGATGCGGGGCGATTCGCCGCCCGTGAAGGGGTCCGAGCACCTTGGACACTCCCGGTGATCCGCACGAAGGATGGTTGCGCCCGAACGGTCCTGGGCCTCCTCAATCAAATGCGGCTCCACGCGCAACCCGCCGTTGGGAAAGGCCGCATAGGCGCCCACAAGCTTGAGGGGCGTGGTCTCCCCGGCCCCAAGAGCCATGGGCAGGAGGGGTTGCATATGGTCCGCCACCCCATAGCGCTCGGCGTTGGCGGCGATCTTCTTCATGCCCACCTTAATGGCGATATGCAGGGTCATGAGGTTTCGCGAATAGACGAGGCCGTTGCGGATCGGACCGGGTCCTGAGGTCTCATGCTTATAGTTCTCCGGCTCCCACACCGCGCCGTTGGCGCCGGGAAGGGACACGGGCGCGTCGGAGACGATGGAGGCCGGGGTGAACCCGTTCTCCAGGGCCGTGGCGTAGACGAAGGGCTTGAAGGACGACCCCGGCTGCCGCTCGGCTTGGGTGGCGCGGTTGAACTTGGAGAGGGAGAAGGAATAGCCGCCGACGAGGGCCAGGACCCGTCCGGATCGGGGCTCGAGGGCGACGAGGGCGCCGTTGACGACCGGCACCTGGCGCAGGCCGAACAGCTTAGTCCCCTCCTCAGGCTCGACAAACACCAGATCGCCGACGCTCAAGCCCTTGCCCGCCCGCGCCCAGGCCACATCCTTGGGATCGAGGTCCCCCGCTCCACCCGAGGGCAGCACCACGTGCGCCCCGCCGCCTGAGGTCCGGTCAACTGCCGCCGGCCGCCAGGCGCGGCGCTCGGAGGCAGGCGACTGCGACGCGGCCTTCGCCTCCCATCCCGGCTTGAGGTCCACATGGCCAAAGGCGCCGCGCCAGCCGTGTCGGCGGTCATAGGCCTCCAGGCCGCGCATGAGGGCCACGCGCGCCGCCGTCTGCAGCCGCGAATCCAGGGTGGTCCGGATGTAGAGGCCCGCCGAGTCGGCCCGGGCGCCCAAGGCCTGAGCGGCGCGCAAGCGCGTCTCCTCAAGGAAATAGTCCGCGTCCCTGTAGTGCGTGCGCTCCGGCGCGGTCTGCACCTTCAGATCTTCGCGCATGGCCGCCTCGGCGTCCGCGCGGGTCACCGCCCCCATGGCCGCCATTTCGCTAAGGATCCAATTGCGCCGGCCGATGGCCGCGGCGCGGTGGCGCACGGGATGGTAGTTGTCCGGTCCCTTGGGTAGGGCGGCGAGGTAGGCCATCTGAGCGAGACTAAGTTCGTTCAGCGGCTTGCCGAAATAGTTGAAGGCTGCGGCGGCGACGCCGTAGGAGCGGTAGCCAAGCCAGATTTCGTTGAGATAGAGCTCAAGGATGCGCTCCTTGGGCAGCGTCTGCTCGATCCGGCGGGCGAGGATGGCCTCCTTGATCTTGCGCCCGAAGGTTTGATCGTTGCTCAGGAGGACGTTCTTGGCCACCTGCTGGGTGATGGTGGAGCCCCCCTGCAGCTTGCGTCCACGGGCGAGGTTGAACACGTCGCGGCCCATGGCGCGGCCAAGGCCCTCCACGTCGATGCCCCCGTGTTCGAAGAACTTGCGATCCTCCGCGGCGAGGAACGCCTTCACCATCAAGGGCGGGATCTGATCGTAGGGCACGAAAATCCGCCGCTCGCGGCCGAATTCCCCGATGAGGGTTCCGTCCCAGGCGTAAACCCGGGTCGATGTCGGAGGGCGATACTCGGCCAGTTGCCCCGCGTCGGGAAGGTCATGGAACAACCAGGCGGAGTAGATGGCGAGGGAGAAGCCAGCCACGGCGACGACGCTGAGGGCGACCACGCCGGCGATGGCCAACCAGCGGGCGGCGAAGTGGACGGGAACACGCTTCATCTGCCAGGACCAATGACGCGGCCTCCGGGCGCGTCAAGCCGCTTCGTGCGTCTGTCCCGCGGCGGAAAGACACCCTCTAGCCCTAGGCGGGCTGAGACGGCTCAGCGCAGGGCGTAGCGCGCCTCGTCGGCGAAATAAAGGTCGATGGCGTCCGCCACGGCGTCGGCCATTCGCGCGCGATGTTGGCTGCTGGCCATGGCGCGCTCATCCTCAGGGTTGGTGATGAAACCCATTTCCAGCAGGACCGCGGGCACGTCGGGCGCCAGCAGAACCATGAGGTTGGCGTCCCGGTGGCTGCGGTGGAGCAGATCAGTGACCCCGGACAAGCGATCTAGGAGAATTTCGGCGAAGGTGGAGGAGCGGTTGACGTTCTGCCGCTGCGTGAGATCCAGAAGGATGCGCTTGGTGGCGCTGTCCTGACCGGGAAGGTCTACGTTCATGAACCAGTCGGACCGCTCAAAAACGCCTTTGGCCGTGCGGTCAGCGCCCCGATCTGAGAGGGTGTAGACCGATGCGCCCCGCGTCGCAGCGCCGACCACGCCCATCGAATCGGCGTGGAGAGAGATGAAAAGATCCGCGTTGGCCCGGCGGGCGATCTGCACCCGCGTCTCCAGGGGGATGTAGGCGTCCGTATCCCGGGTCATGACCACCGTGTAGCGGCCGGTTCGCTCCAGACGGTCGCGCAGGGCGCGCGCGGCGGCCAGGGTGTCGTCCTTCTCCTTGCTGTCAGACCCCAGGGCGCCTGAATCGCGCCCGCCGTGCCCGGCGTCCACGACGACGACCTTCTTGGCGTGAACCCATGGAGGCGCCTCGGGCGTCAGGGGTGCGACGTCGACGGCCTTCTGCAGGGTCGCCGCCGCCGGCGCGGCGGCGACGGGGACCTTGGGGGCCGCCCCATCGTCCACATCGAGCACGTAGCGATAAACGGTCATGCCGTCGCCCGGAGGCAAGAGAAAGCGGCGCTTGACCACCGCGTCGTGGGTCAGCTCCAGCTTAAGCCTGGCCGAACCGCCGACGGTGTCCACGCTCCAGGCCCTCACGAGCCCCTCCCCCTGGCCCGCCATGTCTCCGGCGGCCTCCACGTGGGGAAGCGCGAGGATCACCTTCTTGCCGGCGCCTGCCGGGCTCGCCAGGCGTCCCGAGGCGGATCGGTCGAGTTCGATCACCACCCGGGCCTGGTGCGCGTCTCCGCCGACCCGGACCTTCAGAAGGTCCGCAGCCCCCTGGCCGTCGGCCAGGGCCGCGCCCGCCAGGGCGAGGCCGGCGAGGCCCGCGGCGACCACCACAAGGCGTCCGGCGCGGCTTTTGAGAGCGAAGACTGCAGATGAAGGTCGCAAGCGGATCACACAGGGTGGGACGCCAAGACGGCGCGATCGGGACAATCCTATGAGCGGTGTCTCTAGACAAAGTCTTAACTACGTCCGTTTCCCGCGAATTGGGCGCGTTTCTTTTGCGGCGATGCAGCCTTCCCTTTCCTTCGCCGATGTTGCAGTGTCCCAAGGACGTAACGCTCCGACCGTTCTTCGCTGAACGTGGACGGACGAACGCCCAGCGCCGGGTCGCCGCCATGCGGCTCACGCACACTTTGAATTCGCGCCGTCCGGAACGTTCCGGGCCGCGCGCAGGACCTTTAAACCATGGGCCGCCTCGCCTCCGCCCTTGATCCTCGCCTCGAAAATGCGCGGTCTTCGCCGCGCGGCGCCGGATCACGGCCGCGCAGCGGTCATCGCCGGCCCCTGGGCATGACGCCCGGCGCGCGCCGTGGAGACTTTAATGACGAAAAGAATGTTGATCGACGCCGCCCACGCGGAAGAAACCCGTGTCGTGGTGGTGGACGGGAGCCGAATTGAAGAACTAGACTTTGAAAGCCAGTCCCGCAAACAACTTAGAGGAAATATCTACCTCGCGAAAGTGACGCGGGTCGAGCCCTCTCTGCAGGCGGCTTTCATCGAGTATGGCGGAAACCGACACGGATTTCTGGCCTTCAACGAAATTCACCCGGACTACTACCAGATCCCCGTCGCCGACCGCGAAGCGCTCATGCGCGAAGAGGCGGAGGAGGAGGCTCAGCATGTCCCCTCAGACGACGCGGACGCCGATGACGAAGATGAGATGGATGAGGCGGTGGAGCGCCGCCGCCGTCGCCTCATGCGGCGCTATAAGATCCAAGAAGTGATCAAACGGCGCCAGATCATGCTGGTGCAGGTTGTCAAGGAAGAGCGCGGCAACAAGGGCGCGGCCCTCACCACCTACCTGTCCTTGGCGGGTCGTTACTGCGTGCTCATGCCCAACACCGCCCGGGGCGGCGGCATTAGCCGCAAGATCACCTCAGCGACGGACCGCAAGCGGCTGAAGTCCGCCGTTCAGTCCTTGGACGTTCCCCCGGGAATGGGGCTAATCATCCGCACCGCCGGGGCCGCGCGCACGAAGCTCGAGATCAAGCGCGATTACGAATACCTCATGCGCCTTTGGGAGGACATTCGCGAGAAGACCCTGCAGTCCATCGCGCCGGCTCTGATTTACGAGGAGGAGGACCTCGTCAAACGGGCTATCCGGGACATGTTCGACAAGGATCTGGAGAGCATCCAGGTCGAAGGCGACGCAGGATACCGCGAAGCGCGGGACTTCATGCGCATGATCATGCCGTCCCAGGCGAAGAAGGTGGTGCACTACCGCGACCCCACGCCGCTTTTTGTGAAGCACCGCATCGAGGATCAGATCTCCCAGATCCATTCCCCAGTGGTGCAGCTGAAATCAGGCGGCTACCTCGTCATCAACCAGACCGAAGCTCTTGTGGCCATCGACGTGAACTCGGGGCGCTCCACGCGTGAACGCAACATTGAGACCACGGCCCTGAAGACCAACATCGAGGCGGCGGAGGAGGCGGCGCGACAGCTGCGCCTGCGCGACCTAGCGGGCCTCATCGTCATAGACTTCATCGACATGGACGAGGCTAAGAACAACCGGGCCGTGGAGAAGGCGCTGAAAGACGCCCTCAAAGACGACCGGGCGCGCCTGCAGATGGGCAAGATCTCCAGCTTCGGCCTGATGGAGATCAGCCGTCAGCGTCGGCGGACGGGCGTCCTGGAAGGGTCGACCCACGTGTGCGAACACTGCCAAGGCATGGGTCGCGTACGGTCTGTGGAGTCTAGCGCGGTGGCGGCCCTCCGCTCCATCGAGATGGAATCCGTCAAAGGCGGCGGCGGCGCCATTACCGTGCGCCTCCCCACCGCGGTCGGCCTCTATATTCTGAACGAGAAACGGGCCTACCTCGCCGCCCTCGACCAGACCCACGACCTGCATGTGACCATCGCCATCGACGACCGGCTCGCCGCTGCCGAAGTGGAGATCGAGCGCACGGAGACGCGGGAGGGCCCGCCGCGGGAACGGGTCGCGCCCGCGGCCGAGCCGGAAGCGGACTGGATTCCACCCCAGGACTTGGATGAGGAAGACGCCGAAGGGCCGGATGTCGGCGAGGCGGTGGCTGAAGAGGCTGGCGCTGAAGCCGGCGTCGAGCAAGGGGCGGACGGCGGATCCGACGGCCGGGGCCGACGCCGCCGCCGCCGCCGTGGCGGTCGACGCGATGAAGAGCTGCAAGACCGCCCGCGGGTCTCTGTGGAGGCCGGCCAGAGCGTCAGCGAGGATGAAGACGCAGAGGCTGACGACGGTGAGGCCGAAGACGGGGAAGAGGCCCGCCCTGGCGCCGAGGAGGACGGCGGACAACGCCGCCGCCGCCGCCGCCGCGGTCGCCGAGGCGGCCGTCGGCTCAGGGAAGAGCCGCGCGGCGACGACGTTTACGCCTGGAGCGTCCCGGCCCGGGAGCCCCGCGGACCGGACGACCGCCCGTCCGACCCATATATCTGGCGCGATCCCCATACCCGTCCGGCTGAGGCGCTTGTCAGCCCGCAGCCGGAGGCCGACGCCGCCGCCGCCGCCGAAGAGTCTGCGGCGCCTCAGCCCACCGCTCCTCTCCCCGCCGAGGAGGCGGCGCCTCAGGAGCGCAAACGTCCCCGCTCGCGCCGACGCACCCGCGCCGAAGCCGTTGCGGAAGACGGCGCGGTCGTAGCGACCGGCGAGACCGCGCCTGCGGCCGCGGCGGAGGACGCGCCTGCGGCGGTCGCCGTCCTGGAGGGCGTTTCCGAGGCCCTGGTCGCCGCGTCGGCGCCGGAGCCGACCCTCTCCGCCCCTGCGGCCGAGACCCTCGGGACCGAAGCGCCGGCGCCGACTGCAAAGCCGCGCCGGTCGCGGGCCAAGAAAGTCGTCCCCGCCGACACGACGACGCAGGCGCTTGAGGCCTCCTTACCGATGGAGCCTCCAGCGCCGCTGGCGGCGGCGGGTGCGGCCGAACCGGCGACGCTCGCGGAGCCGGAGCTGGAGCCTGTGCCTGAGCCTGCGCGGGCGCTTGAGCGAGATCCGGCTGAAATATCCGCCCCGCCCGCCGAGCCTCGTCGCGGATGGTGGCGCCGGCTAGTGTGACGCGCTACAACTGGTGGGGGGGGCGATGCGGTTTTACGTCCCCCACGCCAGGGCCCGGGGGAGCTGAGGAGCGTAGATCCTGATGAGCGCTTTTCCCGTCGCGTCTCGCTGTCGGCCGCGCCTACGCGGCGCCGCCGTGGCGGCAATGATGGCCTTGGGCGGCGTCGCGGCGCCGGTGGAGGCGGCGCGCGCGCAGACCGTCGCGGCGCAGGGCGGCGTGCCGAACCAGATCCGCGACACGGAAATCGAAGAGATCCTGCACCGCGAATGCGACCCGGTGTTCGCCGCCGCGGGCATAGACCCCAGGCGCATGCACCTCGATATCTACCAGGGCGAGATGAACGCCGTGACCTTCTCCGCGTCCGAGGAGGCCATCGCCACAGACCTGATCATGCGCACGCAGAACCCCAATCAAATCATCGGCGTCATGGCCCACGAAACCGGCCACGCCGCCGGCGGGCACATTGAACGGTCCGGTGAGGTCGAACACGCCGGCATGGTTCCCTTCCTGCTGACCATGGGCCTTGGCGTCCTGGCCGCTGCGGCGGGCGCGCCGGGCGCCGGGGCGGCCCTGGCCACCTCGGCCGGCTACTTCGGCGAACTGGGAGCCCTTGGCTATAACCGCCAGGTGGAGGCGCGCGCCGACCAGGCCGGCATCACCTATCTGAACAAGGCGCATATCTCCGCCCGCGGTCTGGTCTCGTTCCTGGACGCGTTCCGCTACGAGGAGGTGTTCGATCAGGCGCGGCGCTTTCCCTATTTCCAGAGCCACCCCATCACCTCCGAACGGGTGGAGCTGCTGACGCGCCGCGCCGAGGAGCAGCCCGACTGGAATAAACCCGACAGCCCTCAGTCCATTGCGGAATATGAGATCATGAAGGCCAAGCTGTTCGGCTTCATCGAGCCGCCGCAGCAGACCTTCGTCACCTATAAAGAGACGGACCGGTCCTTCCCCGCCCGCTATGCGCGCGCCATCGCGTACTACAAGGAGCTCGAGACGGATAAGGCCCTCGATCAAATCGCCGGGCTCATCAAGGACTACCCCGCTAATCCCTATCTTTGGGAACTGAAGGGCCAGGTCCTGTTCGAATCAGGGCGCGCCGCCGAGGCGGAAATCGCCCACAGGCGTTCGGTGGAGCTTAAACCCAACGCGCCGCTCCTGCAGATCAATCTCGCCCAGGCGATCCTGGCCCAGGAGGACGGCAAGCGCGCCGACGAGGCGATCTTTCATCTGAAAAAGGCCCTCGCCCTCGAGCAGGACAATTCCATCGCTTGGGAGCAGATGGCCCAGGCCTACGACGCCAAGGGCGACGGCGGCGACGCCCGCCTCGCGGCGGCGGAAGCGCATTACGCCGTTGGCGACATGACCCAGGCGCGGATCTTCGCCCTGCGCGCGCGCGCGCTCCTCAAGCGCGACAGTCCTGAGTGGCGGCGCGCCACCGACATCGTTCTTACGTCAAATCCGTCTCGGGACGACCTGCAGGCCATGTCCACTCCCAGCGGCGCAGGTTGACCGCTCCGGCCTCTGCGGCCCCTTGACGCCGTCGCGTCAGAGGACGAAAGCCGCCCTTCCTCTCAAGGATAGTCCCATCCATGCTGTTTCGCCGTCTTTTCCCCTGTCTGCTGGCAGCGGCCGCCCTCGGCCTGCCCTCCATCGGCTGCAGCCAGGACACAAGCTCCGACAAGGCGTTCGACGACAAGGTGCGCGCCTACCTCCTCAGCCACCCGGAGGTGATCGAGGAGGCCATGGCCAAGCTTGAGGCCGACAAGGAGGCCAAGGCCGCGGAGGCTTCCAGCGCCGGCATCGCCCAGAACAAGACCAGCCTTGAGCGCGATCCGGGCGACTTCGTGGCCAATCCCGGCGGGCGCGTCACCGTGGTCGAATTTTTTGACTACAAGTGCCCCTACTGCAAAACCTCCGCCGAACAGGTGGTCAAGCTAATCCATGACAATCCCGACGTACGCTTCGTGTTCAAGGAGTTTCCAATCCTGTCCGACATCTCCGGCCGCGCGGCGGAGGGTCAGCTCGCCTCCCGCGGGCAGGGCCATTATCTCCAGGTGTTCCAGGGACTGATGAAGCAGGCCGCTCTCAATGACGACACCCTCGCGGCGGTCTTTAAAGAAAACGGCGTGGACCTCGCGGCCGCCGAGACCCCGCAGGCCAAGGCGACGGCGCAAAAGCATCTGTCGGAAAACCGCGCCCTCGCCCACGCCATTGGCGTGGATGGAACGCCCGCCTTCATCGTCGACGGCAAGCGCATCGACGGGTGGTCCCCCGACGACCTAGAGGCGGGCATTGCGGCGGAGCGCAGCAAGCTCAAGTCCGCGCAGGCGGGGTCTTAGCCGCTCAGGCCCTTGGCTAGATCAGGCCTCCGAGGGGTGAGGACGGGTCGGCGTAGAGGCGCCTTGGCATGCGCCCGGCCAGATAGGCGTCGCGTCCAGCGATGACGGCATGGCGCATGGCCTTGGCCATCAAGACAGGATCTCTGGCGTGAGCGATGGCCGTATTGGTGAGGACCGCGTCGCAGCCGAGCTCCATGGCGATGGTCGCGTCCGACGCCGTGCCGACGCCGGCATCCACAAGGACGGGAATTTTCGCCTGCTCTACGATAAGGCGAATGTTCACGCGATTTTGAACGCCGAGACCTGACCCGATGGGCGCGGCCGCCGGCATGATCGCCGCGGCGCCAGCCTCCTCCAGGCGCTTGGCGTAGACGACGTCGTCCGTCGCATAAACCATGACGTCGAATCCGTCCGCTACGAGGAGCTTGAGGGCGCGCAACGTCTCTTCCATGTCCGGATAGAGGTGGACGGTGTTGGACAGGACTTCGAGCTTCACCAGGGACCATCCGCCCGCCTCCCGCGCGAGCCTGAGGGTGCGCACGGCCTCCTCGCCGGTGAAGCAGCCTGCGGTGTTGGGCAGAAAAGTGAACTTCTCGGGGCTCAGAAAATCCACCAGCATGGGCTTGCTGGGATCGGAGAGGTTCACCCGGCGAACGGCGACAGTGACGATTTCGGCTCCCGCCGCTTCAGCGGCGGCCGCGTTCACCGCGTAGTCCGGATACTTGCCCGTGCCGATGATCAAGCGTGAGGTGAAGGTCTTTCCCGCCACCCTCCATTGATCAGCGCCAAGCTCGGCGGCCGGGGTCGAAGCCATAGGCGCGTTCATCATCCGCCTCCGATAAAATGAACGATCTCAAGGCGATCGCCGTGTGCGAGGCGCGTCTGGGCGTAGAGCGACCGGGGCACAATTTCGAGGTTCCGCTCCACCGCCACCTTGCGCACGTCAAGGCCGAGAAGAGCGACAAGGTCCGCCAGATGGACGGCCTTAAACTCCCGCTCCTCCCCGTTCACCACCAAACGCATGTCCGCATCGCTCCGAGCGCCAATCCACCGAGCGGCTTGTGACGCTCCGGCGGCGGAGATACAAGTCCGCCCTCTTTAGCCGGCGGGGGGTCATGTCTAAACCGATTTTCGTGCTGAACGGCCCTAATCTCAGCCGGCTTGGGGCGCGCGAGCCGCAAATCTATGGATACGAGACCCTCGAGGACATCCGCCAGCGCTGCGAGCGCCGCGCGGCGTCCCTGGGGTTGGTCATCGAGTTTCGCCAATCCAACCACGAAGGCGAGCTGGTCGATTGGCTAAACGAGGCCGCCGACGGCGCGTGCGCCGTTGTCCTCAACCCAGCCGCCTACGGGCATCGCTCCATCGCCCTCTATGACGCCATCAAGGCGATGGACACGCCGGTGGTGGAATGTCACCTCTCCAATCCGGGGGCTAGGGAGGCCTTCCGGCATGTCAGCATGGTGTCCCAGGCGGCCCGCGGGGTCGTCTCCGGCTTTGGCCCCATGAGCTACGAGTTGGCCCTCGAGGCCGCCGCCCATCTGGCTGGGTCCGCGGCTAAAATCGCCGGCTAGGAACTTTTAGGAAGACGCATGGCAATAACAAAAAACGCAGCCGACGCCCTGGAGCCGCACGCGGACTCCATTGATACGCGCCTCGTGCGCAAACTGGCCTCAATCCTCAAGGATACGGGGCTCTCGGAGATCGAAGTCGAACGGGGCGACCTGCGCATTCGCGTCGTCCGCGCCGTGGCCGCGCCCCTCGCGGCGCCCGCCCCGTCCGGCTACGCCACCGTCCCCTATGCACCCGCCGCAGCGGCGCCGGCGCCGACGTCCAGCCTCGCACCGCCGACGCCTGAACTGGTGCAGCCGCGCCGAGGCGACCTTGTTAAGTCGCCCATGGTGGGGACGGTCTACCTCCAGGCTCAACCCGGAGCGCCGGCTTTCGTCAAAGCTGGCGACCGGGTCGAGGAGGGACAGACCCTCATGATCGTCGAGGCCATGAAGACCATGAACCCCATCCCTGCGCCGAGATCGGGCGTGGTGAGCGAAATCCTTGTGGAGGACAACGAGCCGGTGGAGTACGGCGCCCCCCTCGTCGTGCTCGAGTAGCCCGGTGTTTGAGAAGATCCTTATCGCCAACCGCGGGGAAATCGCCCTGCGCGTCCATCGGGCCTGTAAGGAGATGGGCATCGCCACCGTGGCCGTACACTCCGAAGCGGACGCCGGGGCCATGCACGTTCGCCTGGCCGACGAGAGCGTATGCATCGGCCCCGCAGCGGCGGCCAAAAGCTACCTCAACATCCCCGCGATCATCTCCGCGGCGGAAATCACCGGCGCCCAGGCTATCCACCCCGGCTACGGCTTTTTATCGGAGAACGCCCGGTTCGCGGAGATCGTCACGGCCCATGGCCTCACATTCATCGGGCCGCGGGCGGAGCACATCCGCATCATGGGTGACAAGATCAGCGCCAAGAGGACGGCCAAAGCGGCGGGGATCCCCGTTGTGCCTGGGTCGGACGGCGGCGTCGACACCATCGACGCGGCCATCGCCGCCGCAGACACCATCGGTTTCCCCGTCCTCATCAAGGCGGCGGCGGGCGGCGGAGGCCGGGGGATGAAGGTCGCCAAGTCCCCGGACCAGTTGGAGGAGGCGGTGAGAACCGCCCAAACCGAGGCCAAGGCCGCCTTCGGCGACGGCGCGGTCTATATGGAGCGCTATCTCCAGAAACCCCGGCATATCGAAATCCAAGTCATCGCTGACCAATTCGGCACGGTGGTCCATCTCGGCGAACGGGACTGTTCCCTGCAACGCCGCCATCAGAAGGTCCTCGAAGAGGCCCCCTCCCCAGCCATCACGCCCGAAGAGCGCACGAGGATCGGACGCATCGTCACTGACGCCATCAGCGCCATCGGTTACCTCGGTGTGGGAACCATCGAGTTCCTGTATGAGGACGGCGAGTTCTTCTTCATCGAGATGAACACGCGCCTTCAGGTGGAGCACCCCGTAACCGAAGCCATCACGGGCATCGATTTGGTTCGCGAACAGATCCGCATCGCCGCGGGCCTGCCCCTCTCCTTCACTCAGGCGCAGGTTCGTTTCGAGGGGCACGCCATCGAGTGCCGGATCAATGCCGAGAATCCGCGGACCTTCACCCCCTCCCCAGGGCTGGTGACGGACTTTCACGCCCCAGGCGGCCTCGGGGTCCGCCTAGATTCGGCCCTCTACGCCGGATATTCCATCCCCCCCTATTACGACAGCCTGGCGGGGAAGCTCATCGTCCACGGACGCGACCGTCAGGAAGCGATTTCGCGCATGCAGCGCTCCCTTGGCGAGATGGTGGTGGGCGGGATCGAGACCACCATCCCCCTGTTCCAGGACCTCCTAAAGGACCCCGACATTCGCGCCGGGCGCTACGACATCCACTGGCTTGAGCGGTGGATGGCGAACCAGGGGTGAGCGGCGTGCCCTTCGGCCCGGACGAGCTGATCGCCTGTTACGCCGAAGGGGTCTTTCCCATGGCCGAACGCCGGGACGACCCCTTCGTTCGACTCATCGACCCTGAGATGAGGGGCGTGCTGCCCCTGGAGGCGTTCCGCGTCTCCCGGCGTCTGGGACGCACCGTGCGCAGCGAACGGTTCGAGGTCAGGGTCGATACAGCGTTTCTGGACGTGGTTCGCGCCTGCGCCGCCCCGGCGCCGGGGCGGGAGGACACTTGGATCAGTTGGGGGATCGAAGCCCTCTACGGCGCTCTTTTCGCCCGCGGACAGGCGCACAGCGTGGAATGCTGGCGCGAGGACAGGCTGGTGGGCGGCCTCTATGGCGTGTCCCTCGGCGGCGCTTTCTTCGGCGAGAGCATGTTCTCCCAGGAGAGGGACGCCTCCAAAGTGGCCCTGACGCACCTCGTGGCGCGCCTCCTTGTGGGAGCCTACCGCCTCCTTGACACCCAGTTCATGACCGATCACTTGGCTCAGTTCGGCGCCATCCAGATCCCCCGCCGGGAGTACCGGCGCCGCCTGGGCGAGGCCCTGGAGCAGAACGGCGATTTCTATCGGCTTGAGCCTGGAGCGGCTGGGCCGTCGGTCCTACAGGCGATCAGCCAGAGATCATAAACCGGGTGTTCGAAGGGATGAAGCGTCGGGGAGGATGCGAACATCCACCCCCGATAGACCAGACGCGGCGGAGGGGCTGAACCCCCTGCGAGAATTTCCGGCTGCGACTGAACCTCAAGATGCGCCGCCGCCTCCGGAGCATCTTCATCGGCCGCCGCCGTTTCGCAGGCGTGCACCGTGAGGATAAGCCCCTTGTAGCGCACGGGTTCACCCACCTTGGCTTCAAACCGTAGGGTCTCAGCGGTGATCTTATCCACACCTTGCAGAATAGCCGACGCATAGCGTGGACGCTTCAAAGGCTCGGCCGGCGGCCGCGGCGCGGGCGCCGCCACCCTTTGGGGCGGCGCAGGGACAGGCCTCTGAAGCGCCGCAACGTCCGGCGCGGGGGGCGTTGCGCCAGGAGCGGGTGGCGCGATGGGTTCAGGACGCAAGCCCAGGGGACCGGAGACGACGCCGCCCTGGGAGGATTGCGCAGGGGGTGCGGGCGGGGGTTGAGGCGGCGCCGTAGGGCCGAGCGCAGGCGCAACCTGAGCCGGCGCGGCGCCGGCGAGCATGGCGGCGAGGACGAGCCCGCAGACGACGGGGCGCGCGGCCCGCACGGCTAGGGGTTGGCCGAGGGCGACGCGGACCCTGCGGCCGGCGTCGCCGCCGCGCCCTGTGGGCGCAAGACCTGGCCGATCAGGCCGAACAGGTCCACCGCCCCCTGCGTATTCTCAAACTGCGCCCCAGGCTTCAGCACGTCGGCGGCGCCTCCGGGTTCAATGGCTACATGTTGGCCGCCCAGAAGGCTGTCGGACGTAATCTTCGCCGTGGAATCGCTCGGCAGCTGCACCTGGCGGTCCACCACAAGATGAGCCTCGGCCTGAAAGGTTTTTGGGTCGAGATCGATCCGGGACACGGCGCCGACCTTGACGCCGGCGACGCGGACATCAGCGCCCGGCGCGAGGGAGCCGACCTGGCCGAACCGGGCGATGAGCTCATAGCCGGCTGAGCGGCCCAAGCCGCCGCCATGGCTTAGGGCGTAAAAAAGGAACAGGGCGGCGGCTAGAATGACGACGGCGCCGACGCCTGTCTCCGCCCATTGGTCCGATCGGTTCATCCGGTCGGGGCCCCTATTCCGGACGCCAGGGCTGGTAGTCGCCCCCGGCTGGGGGACGCTGGCCGGTGCGCGCAATGGACCCGGCCGGACGCCACGCCCGCGTGGTGCCCGTCAGATTGGGCTGATGGGGCTTCTCCCAGGACCTTATCTTGAACGGCGCTACGGTGGGCGGATCGACGAAGGTGTTATGCAACCATCCGTGCCAATCGGGTGGCACCTTGGACGGTTCAGCGTAGCCTTTATAGAGCACCCAACGGCGCTGGCGGCCCGCGTCGCCGTCTCTGATGGTTTTGGCGGCGTAGTAGCGGTTGCCGAAGGCGTCCTCGCCCACAAATCGGCCCCGTTTGAAAATCGTCAAAAGCGCGCCGGGGGTGGCCCCGTTCCACCAGGTGAATATGGTTTTCAGCACTCTGAACCGCCTCGCTGCGCCGCAATCCTGGGCCCCATCACTATAGGGCGCGCGCCCCGCCCCGTCCAGCCGCACCTGTGCGGTCCGCCCTCAGGTGAGCCCTAGATATAGTAGGGTGTGGATGAACCATCCCTACACCTTGCGTCTTCGGCGTCGGCATCTTAGCGTCATCCGAGGCCGAATGCGGGCGGAGCGGAGTGCGGGCGGTCATGGAGCGGGCGAAATCTGAGGCTCCGGAGCTGGCGCCGCGGTCGCTGGAGCGGACCAATGGTCCTTTGGACGTCATCGCGCCGGTCCACTGGCCCGACGCCCAGGTGGAGAGCTGGATTGACTGGGGCGAGAGCCTTCCGGAGGGCCTTGCTGCGCACAGCGAGCCTGAGGCGCCCCTCTGCGGCGACCCCGAGCGCTTCGCGGCCGGGCTTGCGGCGGCCGGTCTTCGTCGCGGACGGTTCAAGACCCAGACTGAAGCTCAGACCTTCGCAGACACCCTAGTGGACGCTTTTCTGGCGGGCGCGGCCGCGCCGGTTCGGCCCGAAGATCCCGCCCCGAGCCTCGACCTCGGCGCGCCGGGAGGACTGAGCCAGCTCCAGGCGTGGCTCGCCAAGGAGCGCGCCCGGGCCGCGGCGCGCCAGTCGGCCGGCCGCCTGCACGCCCGCCTTGAAGCTGTCGCCGAGGCCGTCCTTCGCTGCGAAGGTCCGGCCGCGGACTGCGCCGATCCCCTCGCCAATCCGGCCCTGGCCCGCGCCGTCCACCGCGCCCGGGATGCTGGCGCCGACGATCAAGCCGTTCTCGACGTCATCGCCCTGGCTCGCCTTGGACGCCCCCTGCCGCCTGCGGCGCCCATGGCGGAGGGTGCGGAACGCCTTTGCGTCCGCCTGCCGGTGGCGCCGGGCCAGGATCCACACGGTGAGCTTCTCCTTGAAGCCGCCCTCGCCGCCTGGGAGACCGGTCGGGTGGTTTTGGAGCGCCGGGCTGCGCCGTCGGCGCCGTGCATGGCCGGCCTGGTCCTGAACCTTTTCCATTTCCTCGCCCCAGAGGGGTTGGACGCAGGGGCGTTGACGGCCCTCGCCGCGGTTGCGGCCACGGCCGCGGCGCTGCAACGCCCCGAGGGGGGTGAAGGGCGCGCCGTCCTTGGCCTTGCAGGACTGCATGAGTGCTTCATCGCCCAAGCCCTGCGTTTCGGGTCAGCCCCCGCCCTCCGGTTCGTCGACGCCGCGGTGACCGCGGCCAGGGCTGGGGTTGTGGCCGCGAGGGCCGCGTGGCCGGGGTCGGCGACGGACCTCGAAGGATGGGCGCCGCGGGAGGCGGGGCTCATGCTCGGCGGGCTTTCCCTGGGCGCATCGCCGTGGGCGGGCCCCATTGGACGGGCTGAAACCGCCGATGGGGTGGTGTTTCCGGTCGTAAAGGCGCCCGCGCTCCTTGGCTTAGACCGCCTCGGCGTCTCAGGGGCGGACGCCCGGCGCCACGCCCTTGGTCTGCACACCCTCGCCGGCGCTCCGGGCGTGAACCCTGAGGCCTTGCGCGCCCTGGGCTTTACTGACCACGAGATCGGTCTCGCCGAGGGCGCGCTCGCCGTCGCCGCTTCCCTCGAGGCGGCCTTCAGCCCCCAGGTCCTAGGCGCAGGGTTTGTCAGGGACGTCCTGGGCGCGGATCCCGACGCTGCCGGCTTCGACGCCCTCGCCGCCGCCGGCGTCTCCGCCGCCGACCGCAAGGCCGCCGCCGCGGCCATTTTCGGCGCGCAGACCCTCGAGGGGACCCCAGGTTTGACGGACGAGCAGGCGCGCATCTTCCACGGGGCCGACGCCGTGGCCCTTGACGACCGCCTCGCCATCGCCGCCGCCGTAGACCGCGCCTCCGGCTGGGCCGCAATCCACCCCCTGCCGCTCGCCACGAACGCCACGCCGGACGCCCTGATCGACGCCGTCCGCGCCGCCTTTGCCGCGGGGTTGGAGGGCGTTGAACCCTACCGCGCCGCGGGGGCGGCGCCCGTTCTCGCCCTGCCTGCGCGGGAGGAGCCGCGACCACGTCGGTCCGAGGCCCCCCGTCCGGGACCGGACCGGGTGGTGGAGCGGATCGTCGAACGGGACCGTACGCGGCGCAAGCTTCCGGACCGGCGCAAAGGCTATATCCAAAAGGCCGCCGTGGGCGGCCACAAGGTTTACCTGCACACCGGAGAGTACGACGACGGCGAGCTCGGCGAGATCTTCATCGACATGCACAAAGAGGGCGCGGCGTTCCGAAGCCTGATGAACAATTTCGCCATCGCCATCTCCATCGGCCTCCAGTACGGGGTTCCCCTCGAGGAGTTCGTGGACGCCTTCGTCTTTACTCGATTTGAACCGGCGGGGGCGGTGAGCGGAAACGACACCATCCGCTCCGCCACCTCCATCCTGGACTATATTTTCCGCGAACTCGGCGTGTCCTATCTCGGTCGGCAGGACCTAGCGAGCGACGATCCCCAAGCCCTGAACGCAGACGGTCTTGGCCGAGGTTCGCAGGAAAACCCTGGAGAGCGCCCCGCGCCCCTCTCCGCCGCCCAGCTCATTTCTAAGGGCTTTTCCCGCGGCGCGACGGCGGACAATCTCCTTTTTCTCCCCGTGCGGCGCATGGCGGACGCCCTGGCCGAGACCGAGACGCCCCTGGACGTCTGTCCAGCCTGTGGTGACTTCGCCATTAACGGAGCGGGCGGTCGGTTCGTCTGCGAAAGTTGCGGGGCGGCGCCCGGCGCCCTCGGCTAAGCCGGCGCGCCGAGACAAGGCCTGAAGTCTCAGGCGTCGCAGGGGCGCGCCGCCACGGTTCGGGTCGCGCTTTGTCCTGCATGGGGACGAACAAAGAAAACGCACTCTTAACGACATCGCCTTACGACAGGGGCGCATCGTCTGGAGTGTCCCCATGGCTTGCTCGCGCCTCATGCTCGTGACTATCGCCGCCGTTTTGGCGCACACGGCCGCCCCAGGGACGAGCCGGGCGCAAAGCGTCCGCGCGGTGGAGGACGTAAAGCGCGGGGAGAGCTGCCCCCGCTGCGATCTCGAGCGCGCCGATCTGTCCGCCCGCGACCTGCGCTACCTCAACCTCTCAGGCGCGATCCTGCGTCAGGCTGACGTCTCCGCCGCCGTCGTGAAGGACGCCTCCCTTGAGCGGTCGGACCTGAGGGCGCTGAACGCCTTCGGCGCCGTGTTCACGGGATCGGACCTTTCGGGGGCGGACCTGACGGCGGGCAATTTCACCGGCGCCTACCTCACTAAGGTCAACCTGCGCGGCGCGCATCTGGCCCGCGCCAACTTCACCGGGGCTGTCTTGGAGGGGGCAAGGGGCCTCACCCAATCCGAGCTTTCCAAGGCTTGCGGCGACGCGTCCACTCGCCTTCCGCGGGGCTTTCACATCGGC
>Ga0116230_10000452_pt1 | contig 36009 bp, 28 predicted proteins | sample S1TSphfallax_3_FD_88678 | JGI IMG/M metagenome (GOLD analysis project Ga0116230, IMG submission 88678) | Host-associated microbial communities from peat moss isolated from Minnesota, USA - S1T2_Fd - Sphagnum fallax MG | ecosystem: Host-associated > Plants > Peat moss > Unclassified | place... | reverse complement strand
GCGATACTTGAGGAAGGCATCTTTGTGCTTGGCGAGGTCCTCGCTGGTCTTGAACAGCAAGACGTTACGCAGCTCGTTGCGGCTGTTCAGCATCGCGCCGCGCATCTTGAAGACCGCCGTGGTCTCGGGGATGGACACCGTGTTGAGCTCGGTCAGCACGCCATTGAGGTTCTGCAGGCGGGTCAAACCGACATAGTAGGTGACCAGCATCAGGCCGACTAGCAGCCCGAACGCGAGCGCCAGGCGCATACCGATTTTCATATCCTTGAACATGTTGGTTCCTCGGTGTAAAGCTGCGGCTGCTCGTTCATGGGGTCGAGCGCGCCGGTGCCTTGTGACTCTCCAGGCTGCGCGGGCGGAGTTCGCGGGTTCTTTCCACGAGACCGGGGATATCGAGGATCAGGGCTACTTTGCCGGTGCCGAGGATCGTGGACCCGGCGATCCCCTGGAGTTGCTTGAACAGCCGCGACAGGGGTTTGATGACCGCTTGCAATTCACCGTGCAGTTCATCGACGACGATACCGACGCGCTTGCCGGCGGCGCGTACGACGACGACGCTCGCACGTCGCTCGGCTCGTCCGGGGATCTCGAACAAGTGGCGCAAGTGAATCAGCGGCAGGACCGAGCCATGCAGATCGAATGGCCGGGTCGCGGTATCGGCGTCCGCGTCTCCGGCGAGCTGCATCTCGACACACTCCTCGACCAAGTCGAGGGGTATGACGAAGGAGGACTTGCCGACGCCGACCTGGAAGCCATCGATGATCGCGAGCGTCAGCGGCAGGCGTAAGCGCACCTGCGTACCCTTGCCCTCCTGGCTGTCGATCTCGACGGAACCGCGCAGCGCGGTGACGTTGCTCTTGACCACATCCATGCCGACCCCGCGGCCGGACAAGTTGGTTACCTGTTCGGCGGTCGAAAAGCCGGGTTCGAAAATGAGCGCGAAGACTTCCGAGTCGCTCAGCTCCTGACCCTCGCTGACCAAACCGCGCTGCAGGGCTTTTTGCATGATGCGATTCCGCTTGAGACCGCCGCCGTCGTCGGCGACCTCGATGACCACGGAACCGGCGTCATGATAGGCGGTGAGCCGCACCGTGCCGGCCGCGGGCTTGCCGGCGGCGAGACGCAATTCGGGCGTCTCGATCCCATGATCGATCGCGTTGCGCACCAGATGCGTCAAGGGGTCGGCGATGCGCTCGACCAGCGTCTTGTCGAGCTCGGTCTCCGCGCCCGAGGTCTCGAGCGTGATTTCCTTGCCGGTCTCGCGCGCGACGTCGCGCACGATGCGCTGAAATCGGGCGAAGGTCGGCCCGATCTGCACGATCCGCAGTTTCAAGGCTTGATCGCGCACTTCCTCGACGATCCGCGCGAGATGCAGCGCGGATTCCGTCAGGCGCACGAGTCCTGCCTGGCGGGCTTCGGAGCCCGTGGCGGCGCCCGCAATGATCAGCTCGCCGATCAGGTCGATCAGGCGATCGAGTTTGTCGCCGTCGACGCGGATCGAGCGGCTCTCGGCGGATTTGGGATCCTTGGCGGCGCGCGCCTCGGTCTGGGTTTGCACGGCCGCCTCGAGCACGGCCGCCTGGATGATCTTGTTCTCGACCAGCATCTCGCCGAGCGGCGGCGCCGAGCCCTGGCTCGCCTCACACGCCGCCTGCGCCGCGAGACAGTCGGCGAGCTCTTTCGGCGTCAACGTACCGCAGGCGACGAGCAACTCGCCCAGCCGGGATTCCGGTTCCGGTAAATCGCGAATCAAGGCCACGTAATCGGAGACCAAGGAGCGTGGCGGCAGGATGCGCAGCTGGCAATCCTCGCGCACGAATTCGAACGCTGCCTCGATCTGCGCCTTGCTTGCCTCGGTCTGCAGCGCGATCTCGAAACCTAGGTAGCAGGCTTCCGCATCGAATTCGCCGGGTTCGGGCAGGGCATCGTCGACGATCTGCAGACCCGTTACCGTACAAAACGTCGTCAAATAGCGAATGAACGCGAGCGGATCCATGCCGTTCTTGAGCACGTCCGAATTGAACCGCACCGACACGTGCCAGCTGTCGCCGAGTACATGCAGGGCGCCATCCGGGGCCGAGGCCAGCGTCGCGGCGGCTTCGCGGCGCACCGGTGGCGGGGGCACGGGCGCCGTCGCCGTCGCCCGCGCCGCGGCGGCGAAACCGGAGACCGCCTGCAGCTTGGCGAGGACTGCCTCACCGCTCGCCTCGACCGCGGGAGTCACTTGCACTGCGCCCGACGCGATCGCATCGACGAGCACTTGCATGTGGTCGCGGCACTCGAGCAACACGGCCGCGAGCTCTGCCGTGACCGGCGCAGCGTGTTCACGGACGCGATCGAGGACGCTCTCGACGACATGCGTAAAGGCGACGATCGCATCGAGTCCGAACAGGCCCGACGAGCCTTTGATCGTATGCGCGGCCCGAAATAATTGATTGATGGCGTCAGCGTCGCCGGCCCCCTGTTCGCAGCGCAGCAGCGTCGCTTCCATGTCGCCCAGGAGCTCGTTGCTCTCGGCGAGGAAGGTATCGAGTGCCGGGTCTTTGTTCATGGCGCCGCTCATGGCGCCGCGCTCGGCGCGGCTTCGATGCGCAGCAAGCTCAAGGATTCGCTCACGACGGCGCTCGGCTTGACGAAGGTCAGCGGTTTGTCGGCCGCGGCGCAGGCGCGCTTCGCCATGAGCAGGATCTGCAGCCCGGTGGTATCCATCTCGGATACCTCGGACAGGTCGATGCGGCAATCACCGGATTGCGCCGCGACCGCGGCGCGCAGTTCCTCGGCGACTGTCGCGGCGGCGTAAATGGTCATTTCGCCGCGTACGCGAATCAGACCCTTGGTCTTCTTGACCTCACAACTCATGGATGCAGATCCCCGCTGTTAGTTCCTCACGTGGCGCCGCGCGCGGCCTCCTGAGGATACCGCACGACACCTGCGAGGGTTAACGGCGGGTAATCGCGAGCCTGAACCGCCGCGAAGGACCCGGCGCGTGCGCAGGGTCACACTCCGCGCCAATGCGGGTTTCCCCGAACGCCCTTACGGGGCCGGCAAATACGGGAAATCGCCGAGCGGGCGTGGTTCGGCGAGGTAGAAGCCTTGCGCATAGCCGATTCCGAGACGGGCGAGCGCGAGCAGGACGTCCTCCGATTCGACGCGTTCGGCGATCGTGCGGATGCCCATGGCGCGGCCGACCTGACTGATGGCTTCGACCATGCTGCGATCGACCGGATCGCGGGCGACGTTCTCGATGAACTGGCCGTCGATTTTCAGATACTCGACCGGCAAGGTCTTCAAGTACATGAACGAGGACAACCCGCTGCCGAAATCGTCGAGCGCGAAGTGGCAGCCGCGCGCATTGAGCTCGCGCATGAAGTAGACGACGTTGCCGAGGTTCGCAATCGCCGCGGTCTCCGTGATTTCGAAGCAGATCGCGCCCGGCGCCAGACTGTGACTCGCCAACTGCGCGATCAAGTACTCGAGAAAATGCTCGTCGTTCAGGGAATTGCCGGACAGATTGATCGCAACCGTATAGGGCCGCATGCCGGAGCCGGTGCGATGCACGACCCGCTCGAGCGCGTGCCGCACGACCCAGCGATCGATCGCCGGCATGATGTTGTAGCGTTCGGCTGCCGGAATGAACTCGGCCGGTGCGATGACATTGCCGGCGTCATCGCGCAATCGCAGCATCAGCTCGAAGTGCTCGCGCTCGTGGGCCGTCGCGCCGATCGCCACGATCGGCTGGTAGAACAGTTCGAAGCGGCTCTCGTCGCAGGCGCGCGTCAGACGCGAGACCCAGTGCATCTCCCGATGCCGCTCGGGCACGTCGTCAGGCTTGTAGATTTCGGTGCGGTTGCGCCCCGCTTCCTTGGCCGAATAGCAGGCGACGTCCGCGGCGCTCATGACGTTCGCAACCGTCGGCGTATCGAGCGTGATCTCGACGATGCCGATGCTGACGCCGACGCCGAGCACACCGTCCTGCCAGACGAAGCGGAAATCGCGAATCGCCTGGCGGATCGTCTCGGCGATCCGGGTCGCCTGATCGATGCCGCAGCCTTGCAGCAGGATGCCGAACTCGTCGCCCCCCAAGCGCGCGAGCGTATCGGCGTCGCGCACGCGCGACTGCAACACGCCGGTGATCTGCTTGAGCAATTGATCGCCGGCGGGATGGCCGCAGGTGTCGTTGACGAGCTTGAATTGATCGAGGTCCAGATAGAGCAGCGAATAACTCGTGCCTGAGCTGCTGCGTACGCTTTCCACCGCGGCGGTGAGGCGATTTTCGAACTCGCGGCGATTGATCAGGCCGGTCAGCGCGTCGTGAATCGCCTGATAATGCAAGGCGCGATGCAGCCGGCGCTCCTTGCTGACGTCATGGAACACCATGACCGCACCGATCAGGTTGCCGGCGCGATCCCGGATCGGCGCCGCCGAATCCTGGATCGCGATCTCCTTCGCGCCGCGCGTCAGCACCGCCGTGTGCTGCGACAGACCGAGCGTCTGGCCCTCGCGTAAACAGCGCACGATCGGGCTCTCCGCGGGCTCGCGCGTTGCATCGTCGACGACGCCCAAGACTTCGTCGATGCGCCGCCCCTCGGCTTCGCGGCTCGACCAGCCGGTGAGGCTCTCGGCGACCGGATTCATGTAGTCGATGCGCGCTTCGGAATCGGTCGTGATGACCGCATCGCCGATCGACTGCAAGGTGACCTGGGCGCGCTCCTTGGCCTGAAAGACAGCGGTCTCGGCCTTCTTGCGTTCGGTGATGTCGGTGATCGTGCCTTCGAAGCCGCTGACCCGCCCCTGCTTGTCCCGCACGACGCGGCTGTTGTCGACGATGACCAGCATCGTGCCGTCCTTGCGCCGCATCACCCATTCGGCGTTGCGCACCTCGCCGCCCCGTTCCATTTGCCGCACGAAGGTGTCGCGATCGGTCGGATTCCAATAAAGCGCGGCGGCCGGCACCGCATAGACTTCTTCGGCCGAGCCGTAGCCGAGTAGTTGGACGAACGCGGGATTGACGGCGAGCATGCGGCCGTCCCGCGTCGATTGATAAACGCCTTCCATGACACTCTCGAACAAACCGCGGAAGCGCGCCTCACTGCCGCGCAGCGCATCTTCGGCCGCGCGCCGCTCGATCGCGATGCCGGCGATCTGCGCCATGCGCGTCATCAGATCGTGATCGCCGGCTTCCGGCATGCCGGCCTCGCGCCGATAGACCGCGAACGTGCCGACGACCAGTCCGTCGGAGGCGAGGATCGGCACCGACCAGGCCGAGCGCAGCCCGGCCGCGAGTGCCGCTTCGCGGCGGTATTCCCAGGAGACGTCATCGGCGATGTCGGCGACCATGACCGCGCGGGCCAGGTACACGGCGGCGGCGCAGGAGCCGTAGCGCATGCTGATCGGCGCGCCGTCCATGGCGACGACGAATTCGCGCGGCAGACTCGGCGCGACGCCGAAGTTCAAGGTGCCGCGATCGCCGTCGAGCAGGTTGATCGCGCAGCTGCTGCCGCTCATGACCCGTTCGATGACTTCGGCGATGGCCTCGAGCACGCGATCGAGCGGCGCATTGGCGGCAATCTTTTCGAACACGCGGCGCTCGCCGGCGGCGATGGCTTCGCCGCGCTTGCGCGCGGCGATGTCGGTGATGCTCGCGCGGATCAGGCGGCGATTGAAACTCGGCAGTCGAACGAAACGCACTTCGCAGGGCAGCAGGCGGCCCGTGGAGTCGCAGTGCACCCACTCGAACACCGGTGCTTCGCCGGCAAGCGCGCCATCGATATAGCCGCGCGCGAAGCCGAACGACGGCAGGCCGTCGAGCTGCTCGGCCGGGCTGATCTTGTCCGGACCGCTCGCGAGCAGTCTGGCCCGATCCATCTTGAAGAAGCGGCAGGCATTGTCGTTGACGTCGACGAACTTGCCGGCGTCGACATCGAAGACGACGATGACTTCAGGCGCATTTTCGACGAGGATCCGGTAGCGCGCCTCGCTCTCGCGGGTGAGCTGCTCGGACATGTGGCGCTCGGTGATGTCGCGGATGCAGACGACGTAGCCTTCACGGCGGTGCAGCGTGGCCTTGCTGACCGCGATCTCGAGCGCGATGCGGTTGCCGTCCTTGGCCGTGCCCCAGGCTTGATGGGCGGCGAGATCGACATGGGTGTCGTCGATCTTGGTCGCGAGCCGGTCGAGGAACTCGGCGACGCCGCGCGGATCGACCTCGGGCAGCAGAAAATCGAGCGTGCGGCCGAGAATCTCGGCCTGCGAATAGCCGAAGATGCGTTCACCCGTGGGGTTGAAGGTTTCGATGTGCCCGGACTCGGCGACCGTCACGATCGCGTCCTTGACGTTGTCGAGGATCGCCTGCAGGTGGGAGGCGGTCTCCTCGCGGATCTCGCGCGTCAGGGCCTGCGCCTCGTCCGACATCAGCTGCATCGAGCGCACGATACCGCGCCGCTCCGCATCGGCACGATCGTATTGTTCGCTGACCAGCGCGAGCAGGGCCTGCAGATCGACCTCGCCATCCCGCTGCCGGGCTTCTGCGATTTGCCGTTCCAGCAAGCGATTGAGGCTGGAGGAGGCCGGCGGCGGCCCGCCGCGGACGGCGTTGGCGATCTCCCGTGACAATCCCCTTAGAACCCCCCAGCAAGGCCGGCGCACCATGCGCCCGGCAAGGCAGCAATGTTAGGGTGTTCCCGCAACGCGGATGTGATGCGCGTCTCGAATCGCCCAATAATCGGTTAAATCCCGGCGCCGTCGGCGCCGGTTTCCCCTAGAAGCCTCCGAGCCGGCGGCGAGGCTCGCACCACGACCCTCAAGCAGTCGTTTCGCGCTCCGAGCGCTTGCGCTCGTTTTCGCGCAAATTGCGCTTGCGCAGGCGGATCGAGGTGGGCGTGATCTCGATCAATTCGTCGTCGTCGATGAACTCCATCGCCTGCTCGAGCGAGAAGCGGATCGGCGGCGTGAGCACGACGTTCTCGTCCTTGCCCGCGGCGCGCATGTTCGTGAGCTTCTTGCCCTTGAGCGGATTGACGACGAGGTCGTTGTCGCGATTGTTGAGGCCGATGATCATGCCCTCGTAGACTTCCTCGCCGGGACCGATGCACAGGCGCCCGCGCTCCTGCAAACTGAACAGCGAATAGGCGAGCGCCGTACCCTGCCCGTTCGCGATCAACACGCCCTGCGGGCGCTGACCGAGTTCGCGCTGCACGACGGGGCCGTAATGGTCGAACACGTGGTGCAAAAGCCCGGTGCCGCGCGTCATGGTGCGGAACTCGGTCTGAAAACCGATCAAACCGCGCGACGGCACCATGTAATCGAGGCGTACACGGCCGCGGCCGTCTGCCTGCATGTCCTTGAGTTCCGCACCGCGGCTGCCCAGGGCCGACATGACGTCGCCTTGCGCGTCGCTGTCGGCGTCGACCGTGACTTGTTCGTAGGGTTCATGCGGTGCACCGTCGATCTGCTTGATCACGACGCGAGGGCGCGAGACGGCCATTTCATAGCCCTCGCGGCGCATGTTCTCGAGGAGCACGCCCAGGTGCAGCTCGCCGCGGCCGAACACTTGGAACTTGTCGGGGTCCGCGGTCGGCTCGACGCGCAGCGCCACGTTATGAATCGCCTCGCGCTCGAGGCGCTCGCGAATCTGGCGGCTGGTCACGAACTTGCCCTCGCGGCCGAGGAACGGCGAGGTATTGACCTCGAAGGTCATGCTGATCGTCGGTTCATCGACGGTCATGCTCGGCAAGGGCTCGACATTGAGGGGATCGCAGAGGGTGTCGGAGACCTTGGGCTCGGCAATGCCGGCGAAGGCGACGATGTCGCCCGCCCCCGCGGAGTCGACTTCGATGCGTGTCAGGCCGTGGAAGCCCAGGACTTGCGTGATGCGCTCGGAGCGCTGCTTGCCCTCGCGATCGACGACCGTGACGGTCATGCCCTTCTTGATCGTGCCGCGCTTGATACGGCCCACGCCGATGGCGCCCACATAGCTCGAATAATCGAGCAAGGTGACCTGCAACTGCAGGGAACCGGCCTCATCGACGTCGGGCGGCGGGCAATGGTCGACGATGGTCTGGAACAGCGGCTGCATGTCGCCGCCGCGCGCCGCGGGGTCCAAACTCGCGAAACCGCGCAACGCCGAGGCGTAGACGACCGGAAAGTCGAGTTGCGCATCGGTCGCGCCGAGTCGGTCGAAGAGGTCGAAGGTCTGATCGAGCACCCAGCTGGGGCGCGCTTCGTCGCGATCGATTTTGTTGATCACGACGATCGGCCGCAGCCCGTGCTTGAAGGCCTTTTGCGTGACGAAGCGCGTTTGCGGCATCGGGCCGTCGACGGCATCGACGAGCAGCAGCACACAATCGACCATCGCGAGCACGCGCTCGACCTCGCCGCCGAAGTCGGCATGGCCCGGCGTATCGACGATGTTGATGTGGTATTCGCCCCAATTGATCGCCGTGTTCTTGGCGAGAATCGTGATCCCGCGCTCGCGCTCGAGGGCGTTCGAGTCCATGACGCGCTCCTGCAGGTCCTTGCGCGCGTCGAGCGTGCCGGACTGGCGCAAGAGTTGATCGACCAGCGTGGTCTTGCCATGATCGACGTGCGCGATGATGGCGATGTTGCGAAGTTTCTGCGTCATGGAAGGACCTTGGCGAAACCGCCCATTATAGGGGCTTAGCATGGCATCCGCCGTACTATTTGGTGGCCCCATCGCGCAATTCGGGCGCAATTCTAGCCGCCGCCCGCACAAATTACTTGTGCGCCGGCTCCTCGACGAGGACGGGCACGGAAAATTGCCGGGTCTCGGTAATCTCGTCGTGTTTCAGGCTTACCCCGAGCGTCAACAGCAACACGCCCGCCCGGGCCGGCGTCACCTGGATGCTGCGGCGGTAGGCTTCGTCGGGCGCGATCGCCTCGAGATCCGCAGCCGCGTCGGCGGCGAGCGGCTCGAAGCCGTCGGCGGACGTGACCGCGATGCTGCCGCTGTCGGCCGGGATCTGCGGCAGGACCACGAGATTGATCGCCAACGGCTGACCGACCCGGGGCCGCGCTGCGAGGTCGAACTTCAGGCCGACCGGCAGTGCGGATTTTCCCAAACTCACGGCGCTGACCATGCCGGCCGTTTGCTCGGCGATCGTCGGGCCCTTTTTCTGCGCGCTGTTGGCGGCCTGGGCCGCTTGTCGCTTGCTCGGCGTCGCCGTGGCGGCCGGATTGCTGCCGCCACTGCAAGCGGCCAGCACCAAGCCTAGCGCGCTCCCCATCAGCCTCGCGGCAGCCCTGTCGACTTGGATCATCCAGCTATGATCACCAAATCGGCCGCCGACCACAACCGCGCGCTGCCACAACTCATGGCTCCGTCACAGTCGCAGTCGCAGCCACGGGAAATACTCCGACCGGCGCCTAGAGCTCGAGGACCGGGCCGCGAACCGCACCGAGTTGTTCATCGAGTGCACGATAATGCTCTTCCCAATAGCGCGGTTCGGCGAACCAAGGGAAGGCGCGGGGAAACGCGGGATCCTCCCAACGGCGCGCGAGCCAGGCCGTGTAATGGATCATGCGCAAGGCGCGCAGCGGCTCGATCAGCGCGAGTTCGCTGCGATCGAAGGGCGTGAATTGCTCGTAGCCGGCGACGAGATCGCGCATTTCGCTGCGCATCTCCTGTTGGCCGCCGGCGAGCAGCATCCACAGATCCTGGATCGCGGGTCCGGTCTGGCAGTCGTCCAAGTCGACGAAATGCGGGCCCGCGTCGGTCCAGAGGATGTTGCCGCGATGGCAGTCCCCGTGGATGCGCCCGAGGCGCGCGCCGCCCCAGTCGGCGGCACGGGCCTCGACCTCGGCGAGCAACTCTTCGCTGACGTCGTAATACTTGGTCGCGAGGTAGTCCGGCATCCAGTCACCTTCGAGCACGGTATCGCGGGCACGCCGGCCCAGATCCTCGAGATTGAGTCGCGGGCGGTGCTCGAAGCGGTCGGCGCGGCCTACCGCATGGATGCGCCCGAGGAAGCGGCCGACCCACTCGCGCTCGACGCTGGTGCCGAGCTCGGGCCAGCGCCCGCCGCGCCGGGGAAATACCGCGTAGCGAAAGCCGCGATGGCGATGCAGAGACTCGCCGTCCTGGACCAACGGTGCGACCACGGGGATTTCCTGGGCCGCGAGTTCGAGCGCGAAGGCATGCTCCTCGCGGATCGCGGCATCGCTCCAGCGGCCCGGCCGGTAGAACTTGGCGACCACCGGCGCGCCCTCCTCGCGGCCGATCTGATAGACCCGGTTCTCGTAGCTGTTGAGCGCGAGCACGTGTCCGTCGCAACGAAAGCCGGCGGTCTCGAGGGCGTCGAGGACAGCCTCGGGCGAGAGCTCGGCATAGGGGGTAGCCTCGATCATAATCGGCAGTCTACACAGGTTGTCGTCCCACCCCCGCCAGCGCACGCTGCTAGACTAGCCACCATGAGATTGCCCCGCCCCAAATCCTTGAGCGGCTTGATGCTGATCGGCTTCACGATCGTGGCGGCGCCGCTACTGTTCGCGATCGTCAATGCCGCGGTGCAGATGAACCGGCTGTCGAATCGCAGCGAACAGCTCGTGATCCACGGCATGCAGGGCACACGCAACAATCAGCTGTTATTCGAGCAGATCAGCGCGCTCGAGCGCACTGCGCGCCTGTATCAAATCATCGGTACCGCGGACCTGCTCGAGGTGTATGCGCGCAACAACGCGCGGCTCGATGCGGCGGCCGAGGAGCTGCGCCGGCTGCCCGTCGACGCGCAGTCCGACAAGGATCTGCAATCGCTCGAGGCGCAGACCGCGCACCTGCTCGACCAACTGCGCGACGCACCGGCCAACTCGGCGCGCGTGACCGCGGCCGTGGACGGCTTTCCGCAGATTTCCGAATTGGCCTCGCGGGTCTCGGATCGGACCAACGTGGAGATCGATCGCCAGCTGAGCAATCTGCAGGAGCAGGCCGATCGCGCTCAGCGGCATCTGTTCTGGCAAACCCTGTTGCTCGTGCCGATGACGCTCGCCGTGGTCGGCCTGTTCACGTATTTGTTCGGGCGACCGATACGCGCGATCGACCGCGCAATCAGCGAACTCGGCCGCGGCACGTTCTCGCGGCCGATCGCGATCGACGGTCCCGCGGACTTGGAACGACTCGCCGCGCAATTGGAGTGGCTGCGCGGCCGCTTGCTCGACCTCGCGCAGGAAAAGAATCGCTTCTTGCGACACATGTCGCATGAACTCAAGACGCCGCTCGCCAATATTCGCGAAGGAACTGAACTTTTGATGGACGGAGCCGTCGGTGAGCTGCAGAGCGGCCAACGCGAGGTCACCGCCATCCTGCGGGAAAATGGCATGAAGCTGCAACGATTGATCGAAAACCTGCTGTCCTTCAGCGCCTGGCAGGCGAAGAGCGTGGGACTCGAAATCACCGAATTCAAGCTGCGGCCGCTGATCAAGACCGTGCTCGAGAACCAGCAGCTGACCCTGGTCGCGCAGCGCGTGCGCTTGGATGTGCAGGTCGAGGATCTGACGCCGATGGCAGACCGGGGAAAGCTGCGCCTGATCCTCGATAATCTGCTCTCCAATGCGATCAAGTTCACACCGCGCGGCGGCACGATATCGATCCATGCCCGCAAGGAACGCGAGCAGTTGCTGATCGACGTCATGGACAGCGGTCCCGGCATCCCGGCCGACGAGCGCAACCGGATTTTCGAAGCCTTCTACCAGGGCAAGACCCCCCAGGGCGGCCACGTCAAGGGCACGGGCATCGGGCTCTCCGTGGTCACCGAATTCGTCAATGCCCATGGCGGCAGCATCGAGATTCTCGAAGCCAAGATCGGCGCGCATTTTCGCGTGCGCCTGCCGCTGCGCCCCGCCGCCACCGCGGCGCCGGAGAAAGCGCATGCGGCCTAAGCGCCTACTGGCTGCCGGTACGGCTTTGGCGCTGCTGGTTGCGCTCGGCGGATTGGCCGCCTGCGGCGTGCCCGAGGGCGTGAAAACGCAGCGGCCGGCGCCGACCCCGGTCGAAGCGGTCGACGCCGGCGCGATCGCGCCGGTGCTCGAACTCATGAGCTCCTTGCCGCAAGGCGATCCGGCGCGCCAGGCGGAACTGTTCCAGCAAGCCAAGGACGCGGCCGAGCTCAGCCCCACGACCAGCAATAGATTGCGCTATGCACTGGCGCTCGCGACCCCGGGCCACAGCGGTGCGGATCCCGTCGCCGCCCAGCGACAGTTGTCGGAACTGTTGGCGAGGCCTGAGACTTTGCTGCCGATTGAGCGCATGCTCGCCATCGTCGAGCTCAAGGAGGTCGAGCAGCAATTGGTCCTTCTCGCCGACACGAAGCGCCTCCGGGACGAGGCGGCCCGAGACTCGCATGACGACCGGCTCGCGACGATCAATCGGCGTCTGGCGGCTGAAAATGATGAAAATGCGCGCTTGCGCAAGGCATTGGACGAGGCCAGAGCTAAACTGGAAGCCGTGACGCATATCGAACGATCGATCAACGATCGTGGCTCGAGTGTTCCGACGAACCCTTGAGCGCTCAGTATCTTCAGGAGATCGCTTTGAACGCCTACTCGAACGCCGCCACGACTTCCCTGTCCTTCGGCCTGCCCTCCGGGCGCCGGGATCTCCCCCCGCAGAAGCGCAAAGCCAGGATCTTGGTCGTCGACGACGACCCGGGCCTGCTGCGCCTGCTGACGATCCGTCTGCGCGCGGAGAGCTACGACGTCGAAGCCGTCGAAAGCGCGGCGGCGGCGCTGGCCGCCTGCATCCGCTTCCGGCCCGACCTCGTGATCACTGATTTGCGCATGGACAACATGGACGGCATCGGGCTGCTCAAGGAGCTGCAAAGCCGCTGGCCGGGTCTGCGCGTGATCATCTTGACCGCGCACGGCACGATCCCCGATGCCGTGCATGCGACGCAAAGCGGCGCGTTCGGCTTTCTGACCAAGCCGGTCGACAAGCAGGAACTGCTCGACCACGTGCAAAAGGCGCTGAAATTTTCCGGCTTCGCGCACGTCGACGAAGATTGGCGCGCGAGCATCATCACGCGCAGCCAGCTCATGGAAGACAAACTCGCCCAGGCGAACATGGTCGCCGGCACCGACGCGCGCGTCCTCTTGACCGGCGAGAGCGGCACGGGCAAGGAATTGCTCGCGCGCGCGATTCACGAGGCGAGTCCGAGGCGGAACAAGCCGTTCGTGACCATCAACTGCGGCGCCATCCCCGAGAATGTGCTGGAAAGCGAATTGTTCGGCCAGGAGAAAGGCGCTCTGCCGGGTGCAACCCGCACCCAGCCGGGCCTGTTCCAGTCCGCCGAGGGCGGCACGGTGCTGCTCGACGAGATCGGCGACATGCCGATGCGCCTGCAGGTCAAGCTGCTCCGGGTTCTTCAGGAAAATCAGATCCGCCCGGTCGGCAGCGGCGCGGCGGTCTCGGTCAACGTGCGCGTGATCTCCGCCACGCATCGCGATTTGAATCAGTTGATGATCGGCGGCCAGTTCCGCGAGGATCTCTATTACCGGCTCAATGTCGTGCACATCGAGATCCCGCCATTGGGCAAACGCCGCGAGGACATACCGCTATTGGTCGCCCACTTCCTCGAACAGCTCGCCAAGGAAATCGGCCAGCGCAAGATCTACGCGCCCGAAGCCGTGGAATTGCTCGCGACCGCGGAATGGCCCGGCAACGTGCGCCAGCTCTACAACGTCGTCCGCCAGAACGTCGCGCTCTCGCATGGGCCGATCATCACCGCAGAAGTCGTGCAGCAGTCCCTGGGCGGCGGTTCGACGCGCCTGCCCTCGTTCGACGAGGCGCGCGATGAATTCACGCGGAACTATCTCTCGCAGATCCTGCAGATCACGACCGGCAACGTCAGCCAGGCAGCGCGCCTCGCGAAGCGCAATCGCACCGATTTTTATAAATTGCTGTCGCGGCACCAGCTGCTGCCCGACGACTTCAAGAAAGCCTGACCGGCGCGCCGGCCGGGCGCCACTTGATCCCGCGCGGTTACTGATAGAACTCGCGCACCGAGGCGACGACGTGGGCCAACTGGGATTCGGTGAGTTCCGGGAAGATCGGCAAGGCCAGCGTCTCCAAGGCCGCGCGCTCCGACTCCGGGAAGTCGCCGGTGCGATAGCCCAGGTACGCGAAGCATTGCTGCTGGTGCAAGGGCACGGGGTAATAGATCTCGGTCCCGATACTGCGTTCGCTCAAGTGTTTCTTGAGTCCGTCGCGGCGTGCGACGCGAACGATGTATTGATTGAAGATGTGCCGCCCGCCGGGGACCGCGACCGGGGTCGTCAATTGGCCGCGCAAATTCGCGGCCGCGAAAGCGGCATCGTAATAGGCGGCATTGCGACGCCGGCCTTCGGTCCAGGCGTCCAAGTGCTTGAGCTTGACGCGCAGCACCGCGGCCTGCAGCTCATCGATGCGAAAGTTCCCGCCGATGAACGAATGGTAATATTTGGGCTTGCCGCCGTGCACGCGCAAGACGCGCAGATGCTCGGCGAGTTCCGGATCGTTCGCGGTGCACAGGCCCGCATCGCCAAAGGCACCGAGATTCTTGCTCGGGAAGAACGAGAAACAGCCGATGTCGCCGAACGAGCCGACGCGCTGACCGCGGTATTCGGTGCCGATCGCCTGGGCGGCGTCCTCGATGACCCGCAGCGAGTACTGCCGTGCGATCGCGAGCAGCGGCGCCATGTCGGCCGACTGGCCATAAAGGTGCACAGGCATGATCGCCCGGATCCGCCCGCCGGTAAGGCGATTGACGAGCACACCGTCGCGCAGCACGCCGTGTGCATCGATGCAGGCCTGGACGGCTGCGGGCGAAAGGTTGAAGGTCGCAGGATCGATGTCGCAGAACACGGGCCGCGCGCCCAGCCGGGCGATGGTCCCGGCAGTCGCAAAGAACGTGAACGGCGACGTGATCACTTCATCCCCGGGCCCGATGTTCAGCGCCATGAGCGCGAGCAGCAAGGCATCCGTGCCCGAGGAGACGCCGATGCCGAACGCCGCTCCGCTATAGCGGGCAACCTCCTCTTCGAGGCCGCGGACGTGTTCGCCCAAGATGAATTGCTGGCTCGCGCACACCGCCGCGATGACCGGCATGACGTCGTCACGGATTTGTAAAAATTGCGCTTTGAGGTCGAGTAAGGGGACATTGGTCATAATGAGTTAGCATACCACCTTGCTGCGATTCGCCATTTTGGTGCAACAGAAACGAAAAAACGACGCATAAGGGTGCGCATCGACACCCACGATTTTGTTGAAATAGTTCACGCAAGGATCCTGCAGGTTCATCATAATGTTCCAGGTTATGTCGCCCAGTCACGCGTCGCGAGCCGGCTCGGGATCATGATGCTCGTTTCTTCGCCAACGGATAGATGATGGCGCAACCGGTATTGGTCAAGCAGAGCTTCCTGATCGCACTGATGACCGGCGCCCAAGCGGTCATGCCGGCCTTGGTCGCGGTGATCTGCCTGTATGCTTCCGTGATCGCGTTCGGCCGGGACTTCGACCTGTCCGTCGTGACCGTCGTCTTGGTGTTGTGCCTGACCATGGTGCGCCCGCCGCGCGAGGTCAGCATCCAACTGACGTCGGAACGCACGGCCGCGGTCGCCGACGTCATGTTCCATTGGTGCCTGCTGCTCATCGCCTTGCTCGCGATCGGCTATCTGACCAAAGCGCTCGACGGCTATCCCCGGCGGGTGTTCATCACCTGGGCCCTGGTGACGCCCGTCGGGCTCATCCTTGCGACGCTCGCGATGCAAGAGGTCATGCGGCGATTCTTGATGAGCGCGTTCGGCAATCGCAGCGCCATTTTTGCGGGCTACAACAACAGCAGCTTGGAACTCGCGAAGCGCCTGCAGCGCAATCCGGGCATGCGCATCGAGGTGGCGGGTTTTTTCGACGATCGCAGTGTCGACCGGCTCGCGATGGAGGCGCAGACGCGTCTCGTGGGTTCACTCGCCGACGTCGCCCGCTACGTCAACGAAAACGGCGTCGACATCATTTTCGTCGCCCTGCCGATCCGGCACATCCAGCGGGTCATGAACCTCCTCGATGATTTGCGCGATACGACCGCCTCGATCTATTACGTGCCGGACATCTTCGTGTTCGATCTCATCCAAGCACGCTCCGGGGAGATCCACGGGATCCCCGTCGTCGCCATGTGCGAGACGCCGTTTTACGGCTATCGCGGTGTGACCAAGCGGCTCACGGACATCGCCTTCTCGGCGGGGATCCTGCTGCTGACGCTGCCGCTGTTCGTGCTCGTGGCCGCCTCGGTCAAGCTCTCCTCCCCGGGTCCGGTCATTTTCAAACAGCGCCGGTATGGCCTGGACGGTCGCGAGATCCAGGTCTATAAGTTCCGCACCATGCGGGTCACCGAGGATGGGGCCAAGATCCGCCAGGCATCGAAGAGCGACGCGCGCATCACGCGCATCGGCAGCATCCTGCGCCGTTCGTCGCTCGACGAACTGCCGCAGTTGATCAATGTGCTGCAAGGTCGCATGAGTCTCGTGGGGCCGAGGCCGCACGCGGTCGCGCACAACGAGGAATATCGCAAGCTCATCAAGGGCTACATGGTGCGCCACAAGGTGCTGCCGGGCATCACCGGCCTTGCGCAGGTCAACGGCTGCCGCGGCGAGACCGCACAACTCGAGGACATGCAGGCGCGGGTCAACTATGACCTGGATTACCTGCGCTACTGGACCCCGATGCTCGACATCAAGATTCTGTTCCTGACGATCTTCAAGGTGTTTCGCGACGAGAAGGCGTACTAGCGTCCGTTCTGCAGCGCATGGCGAATCCCCCACACCGCGGAGCCGCCCACCCGTCCTTGCTCGACGCGATCCGCAAACACCCGCAATTGCCGGGACTCGGGGCCGCGATCGCGCGGATCGTCGCGATGGTCGATGCCGACGGTGAGTCGATTCAGGAGCTGCGCGATTTCATTCTTGCGGATGTGCACCTGACCCAGCGCATACTAGGGCTCGCCAATAGCGTCGTGTACAAGCGCAGCTACGGCAGCGTCACGACCACGGTCACGCGCGCGATCATGGTCGTCGGCTTCGAACAGGTCAAGCTCGTGGCGCTCGCCATGGTTTTCGTCGAGCAGATCCCGCAGAAGGATCGGGCGGCGGCGCTCAGGGCCGAGCTCATGCAGGCCTTGCAGTGTTCGCTGTTGGCCCGCGCCATGTCGCGGCAGTTGAGCCCGGAGGCGAAGGAACGGGTTGCGATCGCGGCGCTGCTCGGCAACGTCGCGAAACTCTTGCTCGTGCTCATCGATTTCGATCGCTACCAGACCATGATCGCGCGCGTGCGCGCCGGCAGCACCGAAGCGAGTGCCGCGCAAGACGTGCTCGGCATGTCGTTGCGCAGCCTCACGAAGGAGGTCTTGAGCCTCTGGGGCATACCGGACTCGCTCGCGCTCTTGAGTCTCGGCGGCCAGAGGGTCGGCGGCAACGAGGCGGCCGCCCGCTTCGAGGGCATCGTGACGCTCGCGAAAACCACCGCCCAACACTTGCGCCACGCGCCGGGTCCGGAACGCGAAGCGCTGGTCGCCGGGGTGCGCGAGCAATGCATCGCCGCAGGCGGCGTCACGGCGGAGGGTTTCGACCGCTGGGTCGCCGCCGCCGAGGAACAAATGGCGCCCTTACGAGTGATGCTCGAAGGCCAACAGCCTGATGCCGACGCGCACGCTACCGAACTCCCCGAGGGCAGCATTCTTGCCGATGCGGCGCCGCCGGTCGGCGCCTTGGACGCGGTCGGCAAGCCCGCGAACAGCCAGGAGCTCGTACTAGCCCGGCTGCAGGACCTCACCCAGCTGATCGCCGAGCGCCGCGGCCTCAGCGCGATCCTGCTGACCGCACTCGAGTGCCTGCACTCCGGTTTCGGCTATTCGCGTTCGGTGCTCCTGCTGCGCGACGCCGGGACCACGAAGATGCGAGCCCGCGTCTGGTGCGGCGCCATCACTGCGGCCGAGGCGCGCTTTTTGGAAATCGATCTCGACGCCTCCGGCGATTTTTTTGCGGCGGCGATCCGCCGCGGCGCGGACCTGCAGATCCGCGACACCCGCGCGCCGCAGATCGCCGCGCGTTTGCCGGGCTATTTCCTCAAAGCCTGCGCCCAAACGACCAGCTTCATCTTGTTGCCGATCGTCTCCGAAAATGCAGCCATTGCCTGCATCCTGGTCGGCCGCGACGTGGCCGAACCCGAGCCGATCAGCGCCGAGGACGTGCGCCTGCTGCGCACTATCAGGGGTCAGATCGTGCTCGCGATGAAGACGATCAAATGAGCGGCGGCGGCTCGATCGCCAAGCCCGCAAACACGAATCCGCCCCGGACCAGATAAGCCCCGCGCAGCGGAAACTCGCACACGCGATCGATCGCCATGGGCTGATGCGGGCGCAGCAGCCAGCTGCCAGCAGGCGCGGGCCAGTCGGGGAATTCGATCGCGGCATGCTGAAAGTACAGCCATTCGGCCGCAATCTGGAACTGCGCTTTGTAGAACGCTTCCTTGGCTGCAAATATCAGCGTCGCGGCCGCGCTCGCTTCAGCGACGGAGAGTCCCGCGAGCCACTCGATCTCGGTGGCCACACAAATCCGCGACCGCAGTGAAACATTGACGCGGCCCGCCTGCTCGACGTCCAGTCCCAGCCCCAAGAATCGGCTGCGCTTGCCGACGACGGCAGCGCAAAGACCGTCGGTGTGCGAGATGCTACCGACGATCCCCGCGGGCCAGAGTGGCTCACGCTTCGCGCCGACCCGGATCGGGAAGTCCGCGATACCGAACTCTGCGAGTGCGCGGCGGGCACAGAGACGCCCGGCGGCGAACTCTTGCACACGTTTAGGAACGGCGCCCGCGCTGAGACCGGCGGCTTCGGCGGCCAGCAGGGCGCTGCGCTCCACCGGCGCGCTCGTTTCGGCGACCATGACGCCGGCCGGAAAAAGCCCCGCCAGCTCGCTCGAAATTCGCACTTGGGCGCCGTGATCTCCGTCCATGGGCCTAGCTTACGTGAACGGCGTCGATGGATCGGCCCTGGAATACACATTAAGATCGCGTTGACATGAAGTCGCTTTGGGAGACCATCACTCAGTCGAACCCGGTTCCGCGGGCCGCCTTCCATGGGCGATTGGCCACGGTCGCGATCAACGAGCTCGCCGGCGGATCAATTTTTGGCGGACAACTGGAAACCCTGCGCGGACAATCCGTGCTGCTCACCACGCGCGAGCAGTTGGGCACGGCGCTCGCGCTGGTGGAACTCGACGGCGTGGCGCGACGCATGGTGCTCTGTACCCCCGACCTCGACACGGAGCAGCTACGCTTCGTCGCCATGAACGCGCGAGCCCAGTGGCAGCTCACGGACGAGGGCGGCACCGCGGCGCTCCCCGAGCTGCCGCGCTTGGTTCTCAGTGAACGTCCGGTCGGCGAGGCGCCCGTGCGTCGCGCGAGCGAAACGACCGAGTGGATCCTGTTGACCTCTGGTACGACGGGCAGACCGAAGCTGGTCTCGCATACGCTGGAGAGTCTCGCGGGCGCGCTACCCCGGGTCGCGGCCCCCGGTGCTGAGACGGTCTGGAGCACCTTTTACGACATCCGCCGCTACGGCGGATTGCAGATTTATCTGCGCGCGGTCTTGAGCGACAGCGCCATCGTGCTCTCCTGTCCGCAGGAATCCGTGCAGGACTTTTTTCTGCGTGGCCGCGCCGCGGGCGTTTCGCACATTTCGGGCACACCCTCGCACTGGCGGCGCGTGCTCATGAGCGGCAGCGCCGCGACCTTGCGCCCGGCCTATGTGCGTTTATCGGGCGAAGTCGCCGATCAAACCGTGCTCGACAATCTGCGCGCAGCTTTTCCGGACAGCCGCATCGGGCATGCGTTTGCCTCGACCGAGGCCGGGGTCGCTTTCGACGTCAACGACGGATTAGCTGGCTTTCCAGCCGATTACCTTGATGGCGCGCGCGCCGGCATCGAGATGAAAGTCGAGGGCGGGACACTCCACATCCGGTCCGACCGCAAGGCCCGGCGCTATGTCGGGGCCGATACGGGCGCACTCCAGGACGAGGATGGCTACGTCGATACCGGCGACTTGGTCGAACTGGTCGCCGGACGCTACCACTTTCGCGGCCGCAAGAGCGGTGTGATCAATGTCGGCGGACTCAAGGTGCATCCGGAAGAAGTCGAGTCCGTGCTCAATACGGACCCGCGCGTGCGCATGTCCTTGGTGCGTGCGCGCCGCAATCCGATCACCGGCGCCATCGTGGTCGCCGACGTCGTTCTCACGGACGCGGCGCGCACCGACAACGAGCCGGAAACGGCCCGTATCAAGAGCGAATTGCTGGAGGCCTGTCGCGCCGCGCTGCCCGCCTACAAAGTCCCGAGCGCGCTCCGCTTCGTACCGGGACTCGAATTGACCGCCGCCGGAAAGCTGGTGCGCCCCAGTGCGTAACGTCGTCGTCACCGGCGGCAGCCGCGGCATCGGCCTCGCGATTGCGACGCAGCTCGCGGCTGCGGGCTATCGGGTCATTGCCATTTCTCGCAATCCCAGTGACGCATTGAACGCCGCCGCGGCGCAGGCGGCGAGCGCGGCCCCCGGGCGTATCGAGTTTCGGGCCCGCGACCTATCCGACACGGCGGCGATGTCGGCGTTCGTGCGCGGCCTGCGCCACGAGTTCGGTCACTTCTATGGGCTGGTCAACAATGCCGGTCTCGGAACCGGCGGAGTCCTCGCGAACATGCCCGACGGTGAAATCGCGCGTCTGGTCCAATTGAACACGCTCGCCCCGATCCTGCTGACCAAATACGTGTCGAAATCGATGATGATGGAACGCACCGGGCGGATCATCAACATCGCCTCGATCGTCGCCTCGACCGGCTACAGCGGTCTGTCGGTCTACAGCGCAACCAAGGCCGCGTTGCTCGGTTTCACGCGTTCGCTCGCGCGCGAACTCGGGCCTTTGGGCATCACGGTCAACGCCGTCGCGCCCGGCTTCATCGCGACCGACATGACTGAGGATCTCACCGAGGAACAGCGCGAAAAAATCGCGCGCCGCAGCGCGCTGCGGCGCATGGCCGACACCATCGACGTGGCGCGCAGCGTCGAGTTCTTGCTCGGCGAGGGGGGCCGCAACATCACCGGTACGACCCTCACGATCGATGCGGGAAATACAGTTTAGATCCGGATCTTGCCCTCGCCGAGCGCGGTGTATGTCCCGGCGTCAAAGGGTACATAGGCTTGTACGCGCGGATCATCGAAATAGACCGGGTCGCCGACCAATCCCGGATCACAGCCCTCGCGTATGAGCTCCTGCTTCTTCGGCTTGAACGTGCCGGTTGCCGCGAGCGCCGGTAACAGACGCAGGAACACAGGTCGAGCATACGCCGGTAGGCGCTGCGCGGCGCCGATGCGAAAAGCCGCCAAATCGAAATCCGCCGTGACGACCAAGGCCGCCATGCCGGCGCGCCCATCCGTCGCGGGAATCTGGACACCATAAACCACGGCCTCGGCCACGCCCGGGATCGTGCTCAAGGCCGAGACGACCTCGGCCGTGGCAACGTTCTCGCCCTTCCAGCGAAACGTGTCGCCGACCCGATCGACGAAGTAATAGAAACCCCGCTGATCCCGACGCATCAGATCACCCGTGCGATACCAGAGGTCCCCGGGCGCGAACACATCGGCGAGCAGCTTGCGGGCGCTCGCGTCGGGGTCCTGATAGCCCTCGAAGCGAGCGCCCGGCCGACCCTCCGCGGCGACCAGCCCGAGTGCCTCACCGGCTTCGTCGGGCGCGCAGGTCTCACAGAAGCCGGCCGCGTTGCGAAGCGGTTCGCCCGTGGCCGCTGCAATGCGTACGAGAGCAACGGGCACGCGCGCCGCGAGGAATGCAGGAATTCGGCCGATCGCCCCCGGCTCGCCCTCGCAGTTGTAGAGGGAGAAGTTGCCTTCGGTGGCAGCGTAGTATTCGAGAATGCGCGGTACCCGAAAACGTTCTTGAAACGGTCCCCAGACCTCCGGACGCATGCCATTGCCACAGGCAATCCGCAGGCGGTGTTCGCTCTCCTCGGGCCGTCGCGGCGCATTGACGAGGTAGCGGCACAATTCGCCGATGTACTGGAATAAGGTGCAGCCGGTGTCGCGCACATCCCGCCAGAAATCGGAGACGGAGAAGCGTTCGCGAATTTCGACGATACCCCCGCCGACGAGGGTCGCGCCCGTTGCAACGACCCCACCGACGCTGTGATAGAGGGGTAGACAGTCATACATCCGGTCGCCAGGCGTCACGTCGAGCAGCCCCGCAAACCAATGGCTCCACTGCAGCAGCCGCTGGTGGCTGACTTTGGCCGCCTTCGGCAAGCCGGTCGTGCCCGAGGTGTAGATATAAAGGGCCGTGGTATCGACGGACGGCAGGGCACATTCGGCCGCGCTCAAGATCTCATCCGGCACGTCGGCGAGCAACGGAACCAAGTCCGGCAAATCCTGTGCTGACTCGCCATGCCCCCAGATGTTGGCCGGCGGCAGCCGATCACGCACGGCAACGAGGGCGGCCGCATGGGACGCGCCCACCACGATGCATTTCGGTGCGACGATCGCCACGCTGTGCACGAGTGCCTCCCCGGCGAGATGCGTATTGGCGAGTGCAACGATCACGCCGAGCCGGGTCAACCCGAACCATACGGCGAGATACTCCGGACAGTTACCCATGAGCAGGACTACCGTGTCGCCGCTGCGCAATCCTTGGGCCAGACCCCAGCGGGCATAGCGATGTGCACGGCCCGCGAGCGCCCGGTACGTCAAGGATTCCCCGGGTGAGGCCAAGGCAGGTTGCGGGCCGTGACGTTCCGCCAGACGGTCGATCAGGACCGGCATGCAGAGGTCGCGCTCGCGCTCGATCGACGCCGTACGCTCGAGCGCCCGCAGCCAGGCACGCTGCGCGAACTTACGGTCGGGTTTGGCTTGTGTGCTCACAAGTTGCGAACCGTACCACGCCGTTGCGCGTCGTTCGCGCTAAACTGGCACGCACTTCTCAATTCGCACGCAGGCTCATGAAACGCGAAACCATCGCCATCCATGGCGGCTTCGATTCCGATCCGGCCACCAAAGCGGTCGCCGTACCGATCTACCAGACAGCCGCTTATTCGTTCGACAGTGCTGAGCATGGCGCCGCCTTGTTCAATCTCGAGGTCGAAGGCTACCGCTATACGCGGATCGGCAATCCGACGACGGCCGTGCTCGAACAGCGCGTCACGGAACTCGAAGGCGGCGTCGGATCGCTTTGCGTCGCCTCCGGCCAAACGGCGCTCTACTATGCCGCGCTCAATGCGGCGGAGATGGGCCGCAACATCATCTCCGTGCCGCAGCTCTATGGCACGACCTATACCTTGTTCGCACATATCTTGCCGAAGCTCGGCGTCAACGTGAAATTCGCCAAATCCGACCGACCTGCCGACATGGCGGCGCTGATCGATGAGAACACACGTGCGATCTTTTGCGAAACGGTCGGCAACCCGGCCGGCAACATTTGTGATCTGGAGGCTTTTGCCGAACTTGCCCATGCGCACGGCGTGCCGCTGATCGTCGACAACACCGTCGCGACGCCCATCCTCGTGCGCCCGGGCGAATACGGTGCGGACATCGTCGTGCACTCGCTGACGAAATTCATGGGAGGTCATGGCACGAGCTTGGGCGGCATCATCGTCGACATCGGTGAGTTTTCCTGGGATGCACATGCGGCCCGTTACCCGCAGTTCACGACCCCCGATGAGTCCTACCACGGTCTCGTGTACACCGAGCATTACGGCAAGGCCGCCTTCATCGGGCGCTGTCGCAGCGTCTACCAGCGGACGATCGGCGCGGTACTCGCCCCGATGAACGCGTTCCTTCTTCTCCAAGGCATCGAGACCGTGGCGCTGCGGATCGATCGCCATACGGAAAACGCGCGCGCTGTGGCGGAGTTTCTGCGCGGCGATCCGCGCGTCGAGGCGGTGAACTATGCCGGCTTCCCGGATAATCCTTACCATCCGCTCGTCCAAAAATACCTGGGCGGGCGCGCTTGCTCGCTCATGACCTTCGATATTCGCGGCGGCTTCGCCGCCGGCATGCGCTTTTATAATGCGCTCAAGCTCTTCAAGCGCCTCGTGAACCTCGGCGATGCGAAATCCCTAGCCTGTCACCCGGCATCGACGACGCATCGGCAGATGTCGGCGGCTGAACAGCTCGCCGCGGGTGTCGGCCCCGGCAGCATCCGTTTGAGCGTAGGCATCGAACACATCGACGACATTCGCGCCGATCTCGACCAAGCCTTGGGCTTGGCCGCGCTGTGAGCGGAACGGCGTTGCCGGGCGCGGTCGCCGCGCTCTTCCCGGCGTTCGCCGAACGTCGGCGCACCGAGGATCAGCTCAGCACCCTGTTGACCGAGGCGCTCGAGCGCCTGCAAGCCGGGCCCGTCACGCCGACACTCGATATCGCGAGCTTTCGCGCGGAACTGCAAACCCATGACTTCGAGCGGCCCAGGCCGCTCGAGGAGATGCTCCGCTGGACCATCGAACGCATGGAACACGGCATCGTGCAAATGGCCAACCCACGCTATTTCGGCCTGTTCAATCCGGGCGCAAGCTTTCCGGCGCAATGCGCCGATCGGATCACGAGCCTGTTCAATCCGCAACTGGCGAGCTCCGCCTCCTCGCCCGTCCCGGTCGAACTGGAGAGCCACGTGATCCGCTCGGTCGCGCGACTCGCCGGCCTCGCCGACGGGGCGGGCGGTCATTTCGCGACGGGCGGCTCGGAAGCCAACTACACGGCGCTGATCTGCGCCCTGACCGCTGCGCATCCGGGATTCGCGAGCGAAGGCGCACGCGCGTTTTCCGGCCCCGTGAAGTTCTACACGTCGCGCGATTGCCATATCGCCTGGCTCAAGGTGGCCCACCAGGCCGGCGTCGGCCGCGACGCGCTGCGCCTCGTCGATACCGACGGCACGGGCCGCTTGGATCCTGCAAGTCTCGCGCGCCTCATTGCTGCGGATCGCGCGGCCGGCGCCGTGCCGCTCATGGTGGTCGCGACCGCGGGCACGACGGGTGCGGGAATGATCGATCCCTTGGCGGCTTGCGCGGACATCGCCGAGGCGGAGCGCTGCTGGTATCACGTCGATGCGGCCTGGGGTGGCGCGGCGCTCGCCTCGGCGGCCTTGCGACCGCTGCTGGGCGGGATCGAGCGCGCGCGCTCGATCACCATCGACGCGCATAAATGGTTCGCGACCACGATGGGTTGCGCGATGTTCTTGACGTCCGAACCGCGGGTCCTCTCAGAAGCCTTCCATGCCTCGACGAGCTTCATGCCCTCGAGTGTCAGCGGCTTGGATCCGTATCTGAACTCGGTGCAATGGTCGCGGCGCTTCCTGGGGCTGCGGCTGTTTCTCTGCCTCGCGACGGCCGGCTGGGCGGGTCTTGGCGCCCACGTCGAACGCAGTGTCGCCGTCGTCGACCGGATCAAGGAACGACTGGTCGCTGCCGGTTGGTCGGTGGCCAATGATTCCGGCCTCGCCGTGCTCGACGTCGTGCCGCCGACGGCGCTCGGGGAGGTGCGCGCGTTGGTCCGGCGTGTCGTCGCCTCCGGTCGCGCCTGGGTGGCCCCAACGGCGTTCGAGGGTCGGGATGTCGTGCGTATTTGTGCAACGCATGGGGAAACGACCGAAGCCGATATCGAGGAACTCGTTGCGGTACTGAACGGGCAGTGAGCGCTCGGGGAATTTACGTGCCGGCCGGTAGCAGCCGGCGGAGCATGCGCGCGATCGAACCCAGGCTGTGAAAATTCTCGGGTGTGATGTCCGACTGCGGAATCATCAAGTCGAATTCGAGTTCGACCGAGAGCATCAGATTCACCATCTTGAGGGAACTCAAGCCCAGTTCACTGAGCTGTTGCTCGCGGGGAAAGGGGTCGGGTAGTCGGGCGGAGGGACCCAGGAGCTGTTTTATCAGCCCGGTCAGCCGGTCTTCCAGGCCAGGATGCAAAGAATTCAATGAATTCAACCAGTTCTCCGAAACGCTAGAAACAGATCTTGACCCGATCGCGGCGCCACAGGCGGGAACCGTACGGTACCGCACAAACCGCTTGACATAATGTGATGAATCGCACCGAATGGAATTGCCAATCTGTGCGCTAACTCGCAGTTTTTGGTCAAATTTACAGATATTGTCGCATAATGGTGACAGTATGATTTCGTGTGACCTGCCCCGCCGTCAAGGACATTCATGAGTAACGCAACGGAACCGATGAGAGCGGGTGGCGGCAGCGTCCACGTACTCCCCGTCAAGCCGAGTGACTTGACCGCGCGGGCGCGGGCAGCGGCACAAGTTGCCAAAGAAAATGCCGCAGCCGTCGACGCGGAAGGCCGCTTCCCGCGCGAAGCCTTCGCGGAGATTCGCAAGCAACGCCTGCTCGGCATCATGGTACCAACGGCTCTCGACGGCGATGGGGCGAGCCTCGCAGAGATCGTCGACGTGTGCTACTTGCTCGGTCAGGCCTGTGCCTCGACGGCGCTCATCTATGCGATGCACCAGATCAAGATGGCTTGTATCGTGCGCCACACGCGCGCTGGTGCCGCACTCGAACAAATCCTGCGCCGCATCGCTCATGAACAGTGGCTCATGGCGTCATCGACGACCGAAGGCAATGCCGGCGGCAACGTCCGCTCGAGCGAAGCCGCGGTCGAGCGCCATGACGGCCGCGTCACGCTGGAACGCAAAGCGACCGTGATCTCCTACGCGGTTGAAGCCGACGGTATCGTCACGACCGCGCGGCGCTGCGCCGATGCGGCCGCATCCGATCAAGTTTTGCTGGTGTTGACGAAGGCCGATTACACGCTCGAGCGGCTGCAAGTCTGGGACACGCTCGGCATGCGCGGCACGCATAGCGAAGGTTTCACGTTGCGCGCCACAGCGCCCGCCGAACAGGTGCTCGAGGAACCTTATGAGCGCATCCACGCGCAGACCATGGTGCCTTACGCGCATCTGCTTTGGGGTTCAGTCTGGGCGGGCATCGCCGCCGCAGCGGCCGGCAAGGCTCAGGCTTTCATCCGTCAGGCGATGCGCCAATCCGGCGGTCAAATGCCGCCGGGCGCCGCGCATTTCACCCAGGCGGCCTCATCGTTGCGTACCCTGCGCGGCGTGCTCTCTTCGGCCTTGCGCAGCTATGAGGTTGCGATCCACGACGAGAAGGCCGTCGCGACACTCGAGTTTCAGGCCATGATCACGCTCACCAAAGTGCAAGCCTCAGAACTCGCCGTGGCGACGGTGCTTTCCGCGGTGCGCGCTTGCGGCCTGTCCGGTTACCGCAACGATACGGAATTCAGCATCGGCCGGCATTTGCGCGACGTGCTGTCCGCGCCGCTGATGATCAACAACGACCGCATACTTGCGAACCTCGCCACCACCTCGTTGATGACCCCGTTGCCGGGCTCGATCGGCGGTTGATCGCTCATGGCCTCGACCAGCGAACGCGTTGCCGGCATGACCAGCCCCGCCCCGATCGAGCCGCTCGCGGGGCTCGCGGACGCTCTGTTCCAGCGCATGGGCGTCGACGGTGTCTATGCTCGTACGGCCTTGTATACGGGCTTGGTCGAACACCTGGAAGCCTATATCACGCGCCAGCGCGAACCCGAGGTCGAGGTTCTGCGCTTTCCGCCCGTCATGAGCCGCCACCAATTGGAGAAGTCCGGCTACCTCAAGAGTTTTCCCAACCTCTTGGGCTGTGTCTGCGCGATGCACGGTTCCGAGGCGTCGATCCGCCAAGCCGTGGAACGGCACGAGAGCGGGGGTGAGTGGACCAGCGCGCTCAGCGCCTCGGATCTCGTGCTCTCGCCGGCGGCGTGTTACCCGGTCTACCCGATCGTCGCCGCCAGGGGACCCCTGCCCGCCGGCGGCAGCCAATTCGACATCGAGGCGGACGTCTTCCGGCATGAGCCGTCGCGCAGTCTCGATCGCCTGCAATCGTTTCGCATGCGCGAGTTCGTACGCATCGGTTCGGCTGGCGAGATCGTCGAATTCCGCGAGCGCTGGATGGCCAAAGCCCCGCTGCTCGCGCTCGATCTCGGCTTACCGTTCACGCTCGAAGTGGCCAACGATCCTTTCTTTGGCCGCGTCGGCCAGATGATGGCGGTGAGCCAGCGCCAACAAGCCTTGAAATTCGAACTATTGATTCCCTATTTCGACGGTGCGACGCCGACTGCCTGCATGAGTTTCAACTACCATCGGGAGCACTTCGGCAACGTTTGGGGTATCCGTGACGTGCAGGGCGAGCTCGCCCACACGAGCTGTGTCGCCTTTGGGGTCGATCGGCTCGCGGTCGCCTTGTTCGCCGTGCATGGCCTGGACTTCGGCGCATGGCCCGCGGTCACGCGTGCCGCGCTTGCCCTGTGATTGCCGCTCGATCCGCGCCTCCAACGCTTCCTTGATGTGCTCGCCGCGGGCACCGCGCAAAGCGTACTCGATCAGACCATAGAGGAGCGGCGCACCTCCTTGGCGGACTTGCTGCGCCTCGGCGTGCGTGCGGAAGTGGTGGGTGACTGCAAGGACGGCACTGTACCGGGGCCGGCCGGTCCGCTGCCTGTGCGCGTGTACACGCCGCTCGGCGGCGGCACAGATTTGTTGCCGGGCCTGGTCTTTTTTCATGGTGGCGGTCTCGTCGCCGGCTCCTTGGACACTCACGATGGCATCGCACGCGCCTTGGCGAATACTGCGCGGTGTCGCCTCATTGCGATCGACTACCGCTTGGGGCCCGAACATCGGTTTCCGGCAGCCGTCAACGATGCCATCGCGGCCACCCGGTATGTCGCCCGGCATGCCGGCGAGTTCGGCATCGACGGCGCCCGCCTCGGCGTCTGCGGGGACTCGGCCGGGGCGACGTTGGCCGCCGCGGTCTGCCAATCCTGGTTGGCCGACGATTTGCCGGCGCTCGCCTTGCAGGTATTGCTGTGTCCCATTCTCGACCACAGCCGCCCGACCGCATCCCGGCAGACGTATGCCCGGGGATATCTCGTCGGCGAAGCGATGCTCGCTCACGACTTGCTGCATTACCTGCCGCCCGGGACAGCACTCGAGGATCCACGCGTCTCGCCCCTGCGCGCCCCAACTCTCAGCGCACAGCCGCCGGCGTTGATCCACACGGCGGAGTACGATCCACTGCGAGACGAGGCAGCGGCCTATGCGGATCGCCTGAGAATGGCCGGGACCAGCGTGCAGTTCGAGTGCCACGCGGGCATGGTCCACCTCTTCTACGGCCTCGGCAGGCTCGTACCGCGGGCGCAGGCTCTACTGAAGCAGATCGGGCAGCAAATCAAAGATCTGCTGGACGCGCAAGGCGGCTTCGTGCCCCGCTAGCGATTCACGCCGGTCGGCCGCGCGCAGCCTTCCCCAGGTGCAGCGCCAAACATTCCTGCATGCGCGCACGGTCGATCGGTTTGGTGAGATAGTCGTCCATACCGGCGGCACGGCACTTGCGATCGTCATCCTTCATGGCGTGGGCCGTCAGCGCCACGATCGGAATGTGACATCCGGCCGCCTCTCGGCGGCGAATCTCCCGCGTGGCTTCGTAACCATCGAGCACCGGCATCTGACAGTCCATGAGAATCAGATCGTAACCGCCGGTTTCCCACGCGGTGAGCGCCTCGGTGCCGTTTCTCGCGATCCCGACTCGATAACCCAGGCGTTCCAGCGTGCGGCAGGCAACTTTCTCGTTGACCGCGTTATCTTCCGCGAGAAGTATATAAATCGCCGGCGCCCGGGCTGAATCCCCCCCGTCATCGATGCACATCCCCTGCTCCGGCGCCGCGCGGTCCGAGGCCGGCGAGACGGCAGCGCGGGCCGTGAACCAGAAGGTCGAACCCACCCCTTCCCGACTCTCGACGCCCGCCTCGCCGCCCATCGCCGTCGCGAGGCGCCGGACGATCGACAAGCCAAGTCCGGTACCGCCGTAGAGCCGTGTCGTCGAGGCATCCACTTGCGAAAACGGGTTGAACAAGCGGTGGATGCAATCCGCGGGAATGCCGACGCCCGTATCCTTGACCGCAAAACGCAGCAGGATGCCGGCGGCCTCCTGCGCAGCGACTTCTACGGTAAGGGAAACTTCGCCTTGTGGGGTGAATTTGACTGCATTTCCACACAGATTGATCAAGATCTGGCGCAAGCGACCCACATCGGCAACAACGCGCATCGGGACGGCGGAATCGACTTGCTGGCTCACTTGCAGATTCTTGCTGCACGCTTCCGGTGCCACCAGAAGCGCGACGTCTTTGAGCAAGTCGCGCACCGCAAATTCCGTCGACTCGAGCTCGATCTTGCCGGCCTCAACCTTGGAGAAATCCAGAATATCGTTGATCACGGTCAGCAGTGCACGGCTGCTGCTGCGTATCGTATTCGCATAGTCGCGCTGCCGCTCGCTCAACGCGGAATCGAGCAGCAGATCCGCCATGCCGATGACACCGTTCATCGGCGTCCGAATTTCATGGCTCATATTGGCGAGAAACTCACCCTTGGCGTCGTTCGCGGCCTGCGCGGCTCTCGCCAATTCCGTGGCACGGGTCGTCTCGGCCGCACTCTGGCCGGCCACACGCGTCGCGAGCGCATGCGAGGCAAGCACGGAAAAGCGACGCGCGAGTGCCATATGATCGCGGTCGAAACTGGCGCCGCCGGGAGCACTCACGATCAGCAAGACGCCGCGTTGCTCGCGCACCCGCACCGGCACGTAGAGACCTGACTGCCGCGGGTCGAGCCCAAGTCGGGCTGCGTCACGCCACTCGGCCACATCTTCGTTTGAAATGGTCGCCACGACACGGCCTTGCATCACCTTGTCGAACAGCGGCCCGGCCGGCCACCGCGAGCCGAGCGGTGCGGCCGGCTCCGCGGCGATGCATTCGAGGATACCGATACCGGCTTCCGGTTCAGCGAGCAGCAGTGCGTGCGAATACGTGAATACTTTACGCAGCGAGATGAAAACCCGCGCGAACGGATCGTCGCCTAGCTGGACACCGAGCAATGCCTCGAGCCCGTCGAGCAATTGTTGCGCATGGGTGCTCGCCTTGAGCAGCGCTTCATGCTCCGTGCGCAGCGCGATCAGCGCCTCGCGCAACTCCTCGGCACTTTCAATCGTCGCAGCCGAACCCGAATGCAGATCCGTCGTCACTTGGAAAAAACGACCGCGGAGATCATCAGGTTGCCGTGAACATTACGGTCCAGCAATCGACCCTGCTCGCCGAACGTGAAGCAGCCGAGGAACGGTGCATCGCCGAGTTCGCCGGCGACCGCGACGCTGACTTTGTGGATGTCCTCGCCGATCGCGGTCTTGCAACCGCCGCAGTACACGACCAGTGCGCCGACGGCCGCCGCGCGACCCGCCGGCAGCATGCGCAGCGCCTGCCCGGTGACCCGACCCGCGCGATCGACCAAGCGCCCGCGGTCGCCCTTCATGGCGAAAAGACGCTGCCCCTGTTCGGCATGGCGAAAGGTGCGCAAAGCACCAGTCGAAGTCGCCAAATCCGGATGCATCAAGAGGTAGTGCGACACGCCGTCGACGCAACCACTGTCGGTGGCAAGCGGACACATCGTCGTAGCCGCCAAGATGCTGCCACCGTGGCGCACTTGCCGGTCGATCGTGCCCCCAATCCATTCGTTGTAAACGGCGGCGGCCGCCTTGCCGTCGATGGTCAGGATTTCACGACCGCTCGCCGCCGTAATCACGCCGCTCGCACCCGCGGGCTCATAGCCGCTCTGAAACGCGTAGCCGATGGGTGAGGATGGCAACAGCACACCGACGATCAGCCCGTCGTTCATGGGTCCATCGGGCCCGAGCTGGCGCCAACGCCCGTCGACGGTGTTGTCCGCGGAGGAGCCACCCACGATCGCGCAACGATCGCCAACGACACGGCGCAGACCCTCGATCACCGCCTCCTCATGGCCCGGTGCCTGGTAGATCCAGATCAGTTCAGGCAATTCGCCGCTACAGCCGCAACAGCTAAGTGCTTGCAGCAGCAGCCGCTCGGCGGTATGCGCCGCATCGCTATCAAGCCGTGCGGCGGCGACGCCAAAATCGCCGCTGTCCTCGAGTAGCAGTACGCCGATCGAGGTCGAATTCCCGACACCCCGATGGGTCATGAGGCCGCCGAATGAGCTGCCGCCGAGGCAGGCCGCAGCGGGGAATCGGCTCGCAAGGTAGCGATGCAGCATCCAATCGTCGTGTTCGCAGCCATAGAAGGCAAACACGATCCGGGGCTTGATGTCGGAACCAGCCAATTCAGCATCGAGCGCGCGCAGCGCGGCCGCGGTATCACGGTCGTTCACGGCATGGACCTGAAGTCGGGTCATAGAGGCGTCCGGTCCATTCAAGGCGTTGCGGCGGCAGTCCCACGACGTCCAGCCAAAGGCGCTAGTCGCATGCGCGGTGTGTCTCTGTGCCGTCGTATCGGCGTCGTGTGCCGTTTACTTGAGTCCATTCCCGCCTGGGCCCTCGGCGCACCCCAGGCCATGAAGCCCGCGCGGTCCTGTGGCATCATGAATTCTCATGAGTTTCCGAGGCGTCTCGTGACACCGCTCGCCCCCAATCCGGCCGCAACGACCGATCCCTATACCTGGATCGAAATGACCGCCGACTCTGCGCCGGATCACGCCTTTGCCGAGGATGCGGCCCATCGGCGCATGGACTACGGCGAATTGCTGGGCCTGTCAGCCTCGTGGGCGGCGGCGCTGCGCGACCGCGGTGTAAGAGCCGGCGACCGTGTCGCAGTTCAGGTCGACAAATCCTTCGAGGCGATCGTCTTGTACGCGGCTTGTCTGCGCATCGGTGCCGTCTATGTACCGATCAACACGGCAAATACGCCCAACGAGGTCGATTATTACCTGCGCGATGCCGAGCCGCGCGTCGCGGTCGTGCGCCCGGCCGACTTCGCCTCACTCGCCAAAATCGCCGAGGCGGCCGGCGTCACGGATCTGCAAACGCTGGGTGCCGACACCGACGGCTCGCTGGTGGAACTCGCGCGCTCCTTCGGCGGACAGATCGCGCCGCGGCCTGCGCTGCCGGCCGAGGCGCTCGCCGCGATCCTCTATACGTCCGGTACGACGGGACGCGCCAAGGGCGCGTTGCTGTCGCGTGGCAACCTCGGCTCGAATGCGGCGACGCTTGCGGCCGCTTGGCACTTCTCGCCCGGCGACGTGTTGCTGCACGCGCTGCCGCTGTTTCATGTCCATGGGCTGTTCGTCGGCGTCAACATCGTGCTCGCTTCCGGATCCAGCCTGCTATTGCAGAGCGGCTTCGATGCGCAGCGCGTGCTCGAGAGCCTGCCCAAAGCGACGGTTTTCATGGGAGTGCCGACCTTCTACACAAGGTTGCTGCAGCTTCCCGGTCTCGACCGTGCCTCGACTGCGCGCATGCGCTTGTTTGTCTCCGGTTCAGCGCCCTTGGCTGCAGATACCCATCGCGAATTCGCGCGGCGTACCGGGCATCTCATTCTCGAACGCTACGGCATGACCGAGACGCTCATGAACACCTCGAACCCCTACCTCGGGCTGCGGCTGCCCGGGTCCGTCGGCCCCGCGCTGCCGGGGGTGGATGTACGGATCGCCGCGCCCGGCACAGCCCCGGCGGATGGCGAATCTGCGGTCGGGGAGATCGAAGTCCGAGGCCCCAACGTCTGCGCGGGCTATTGGCGCGATCATGAGAAAACCGCAAGCGCGTTCACCGCCGACGGCTGGTTCAAGACCGGGGATCTCGGCCATCTGGACGGCGACGGCTACGTCACGATCGTCGGCCGCGCCAAGGACCTGGTGATCAGCGGCGGCTATAACGTCTACCCGAAGGAGGTCGAGGCCGAGCTCGACGCGCTTCCGGGTGTCGCCGAGAGCGCGGTCTTCGGGGTCCCACATCCGGACTTCGGTGAGGGGGTCACTGCGGTCGTGGTCGCGAAGTCGGGTGCCCGGCTCGACGAGAATGAGATTCTGCGTGCGGTGCAAACACGGCTCGCGCGCTACAAGCTGCCGAAGCGCGTGCTCGTGGTCGAGGAACTGCCGCGCAATCAGATGGGCAAGGTCCAGAAAAGCCTGCTGCGGACGCGCTATGCTGCGCTCTTTCAGCCTCCTTGAGCCTTATCCGCATGGCCGCCGATGCGATCATCGAAACCCGCGGGCTGACCAAGGAATTCAAGGGTTTCGTGGCCGTGGACGCCTGCAGCCTGCGCGTGCGCCGCGGGGAAATTCACGCGCTGATCGGGCCCAACGGAGCGGGCAAAACCACGTTCTTCAATCTGCTGACCAAGTTTCTGACCCCGACCAGCGGCCGTATCTTGTTCAAGGGGCTCGATGTGACGGCCAAGGGCGCGGCCGAGATCGCACGCTTAGGGCTCGTGCGCTCATTTCAGATGTCCGCCGTGTTTCCCCATCTCACGGTGCTCGAGAACGTGCGCCTCGGCCTGCAACGCAAACTCGGTACGTCCTTCCACTTCTGGAAGTCTGGCGCGAGCTTGAGCAGGCTCGATGCGCGCGCCCTGGAGTTGCTCGAGACCGTCGATCTCGCGGGGCTCGCCCGCACGGTCGCGGTCGACCTGCCCTACGGCAGAAAGCGGGCGCTCGAGATCGCGACCACGCTCGCGGCGGATCCGGAGCTCCTGCTGCTCGACGAGCCCACGCAGGGCATGGGGCGGGAGGACGTCGAGCGCGTGACGCTGCTGATCAAACGCGTCGCGGCGGCTCGGACCGTGCTCATGGTCGAACACAACATGCAGGTGGTCGCCACGATCGCCGATACCATCACCGTGCTGCAACGGGGACGGATCATCGCGAGCGGCACCTACGCCGACGTGTCGCGCGATCCACTTGTGATCGAAGCCTACACGGGCAGTGCGGACGCGCAGCTCGGAGGCTCTCCATGATGCCCACAGAGCTCCTGCGCGTCACCGACTTGCATGCTTTTTACGGCGAATCGCATATTTTACATGGTGCGGATTTTCACGTGAATCGCGGCGAAGTCGTGACCTTGCTCGGCCGCAACGGTGCGGGCCGCACCACCACGCTGAAGGCCCTCATGGGGCTCGTCGGCCGCCGTTCCGGTTCCGTCATGATCAACGGCCGAGAGGCGATCGGCCTACCGCCGCACCGGATCGCGCGGCTCGGGGTTGGCTACTGTCCCGAGGAGCGCGGCATTTATTCGAGCTTGTCCACCGAGGAAAACCTGCTGCTGCCGCCGCTGGTCGCAACGGGCGGCATGGAACTTCCCGAAATCTACGAGCTGTTCCCGAACCTCTGGGAGCGCCGCAGAGCCCCCGGCACGCGCCTGTCCGGCGGCGAACAGCAGATGCTCGCCGTTGCGCGGATCCTGCGCTCCGGCGCGCGGCTGCTGCTGCTCGACGAGATCTCCGAAGGACTCGCGCCGGTCATCGTGCAGGCCTTGTCGCGCTTGATTCACACCTTACGGGCAAAGAGCTATACCATCATCATGGTCGAGCAGAATTTTCGCTTTGCGCTGCCGCTCGCGGACCGGTTTTATTTGATGGAGCACGGGCAAATCGTCGAGGAATTCGCGGCCGCTGAATTGGCGGCGAAAATGCCGATGCTCGATGCACGCCTGGGTGTCTGAAGGAACCCCGGGGTGCCTGAAAGAACAAAGGGGGAGGATTCGCACCATGCACAAATGGAAGATGGCGCTCGTGCTGCTTCTGGCCGCGGCTGCGTTGGCGGGATCTCGGGCGGTTCCCGCCGCGGAACCGGACGTCGTGATCGGCGACATCGACGACCTCTCCGGGAATTACGCCGACGTCATGGGCGCCGGCGGCGTGGAGGCCATCAAGATGGCGGTGGCGGACTTCGGCGGCACCGTTTTGGGGAGAAAAATCTCGGTGCTCGTGACCGATCACCAGAACAAGCCCGACGTCGGCGCGTCGAAATTTCGGGAATGGTCCGATCAGAGCGGCCTCAATATGCTGATCGGCGGCTCCAACTCGGGCGTCAGCATCGCGATGGCGAAGGTCGCGGCGGCGAAGAAAGTGCCGTTTTTC
>Ga0116230_10000449_pt1 | contig 36110 bp, 20 predicted proteins | sample S1TSphfallax_3_FD_88678 | JGI IMG/M metagenome (GOLD analysis project Ga0116230, IMG submission 88678) | Host-associated microbial communities from peat moss isolated from Minnesota, USA - S1T2_Fd - Sphagnum fallax MG | ecosystem: Host-associated > Plants > Peat moss > Unclassified | place... | reverse complement strand
TGAAGCAAATGTCCAAACAAACACCACAGCGGGCGCCTGTTGTGGAGATTTCCGGAACGAACTGCAGTAGCGGTTCCGGTTCTGGTCCGGTAACCACGCAAAGAGTGACGGGTCGGACGGACGCACGCACTACGTGAATTTATATATAAGATTGTTTCATACAATAGGTGTGAACCTACTTGATATGCCACACTTAGGGGAATTTGTGGACTGTGTGATCCAATAGTTAATCATTTTGAATTGTTGTCAAGTATCGAGTCTTTGCATTGCAAACAGTTGATCTCTATTGGCTAATAGTGATCAATCTGCTGCATATATGCAGTATTCCAATTAAGGATTTGTTCCTAAAGCCATGTAGAAGTTGAATGAGTGGATGAGCATAGTGAATTGGTGTTAGTTTGAAGTGACATATTTATAGGCCACTTTGGATATGGCTATAGGACCTACACTCTTCTATTGTCAAGTAATTCTAACTTAGCTGTGTGTTTTTTCTAGGCAAATTTTCTCATTTTTTCACCCTGAAAAATATGATTTTGATTTTGGGGAAAAAATGGCCCTAATTCGCCTAATATGTAGAAGTATTCAGTATAGGCAACATCCTCAATATGGAAATCAACTAGAAACTGGATCATTCCCATGTCTAACACGTGAAGTTGATCAATGTTTAAATTGTTCCACAAGGCAATATACATTGTTTGTATACCATTGTCATTGACTTCTCAAACTCATCACTCTGATCATTTACCTCAGCTGCTATCTCTTTTGCCCACCAATTCTGCATGCACACACGTGGTGCATGAAAGTGCTGACTTCTTTGATCACTTTCACGAATCATGCAAATTAGAAGGTCAATGATTCAAGTCGTTCACTATTGGTGTTTAGATGGCATTTATATCATGGTACTCATATGATTTGATCCAAGGTTAGTTTTCCAATCCCTATATCGCAATGCTACCAGAAATTTATCTGTGCTTGCACTCCTTGTGCAGGAAGACATGAAGCTGAACTGGCAATTGAGATAAAGGCCTTGCAGGCTTCTCTCATTCCAATGGCCAGACCTTTCTCAGGGACCTCAAGTTAATGATAGAAAAATTTGTACAATGGATTGGGCACCCATTGACACTACATGCATTGCATTCAAGCTCAATCTGATCAAGAAGCACTTAAGCTCAGCCATCTTCTCTGGATGTTTTGCTGGAATTTATATTGGGAAAGAGCTCATTAATCTTGACCCCCAAGAATTTAGGGAAAAGATTGAGACTGATGAAAATGAGCTGATCCAAGTTGACAGCTACACTTTCAATATTAATCACACTTCTCTTCAGGAACTTTGCTTTGGAAGATAGTCAGGTGTGACCTCCCACATCTGACTGCAGTGAGCTGTACTAGATTCACCAAAGAAACATCTCATCCCATTCTTCAATGGCATTGTGAGATCTCTCCATTGCAGGCAATTTCAAAGGTTCACAAACTGAAAATGTCCTCATGAAAGTTAGGGAGTTATTTGCCAGTTGCCTGTGTTTCCTGTCTTTAACATGGGCAACATCTCCTACTTGTACAAATTTGCAAATTCAATCCTGGCACAACTCTGCATCAATTACCTAACTGCGATGTCTTTGTCTTCAGGTGACCTGTGATTCTATTTCGCAACCACCCAGTGAAGCATTCCAAAAGGTTGTCCCACAAGAGAATGAAAAGAATGAACTTTGGCATCATGTATTGGAGTAGCTTTGAGGAGAATTGCTGAGTAGGGAATTCCTAGTGAAAAATTGGATATAGCAGTCGACACAAGTGATGGTAGTCATGATGTAGAAAATCTTGGCCTGGAGGCTGCAGCAGAGCTTGCAGATCTGCAACAAAGACTCATCCCTTGCAGCTCCAAATGTGATTTTTGTTGTTTAAGGTATTTCCAGGAGAATTTGCACCCTGCTGACCACTCTGGCAAAGAGAGGTCCACAAATGCACACAATCCTACAGCCTACTGCTAATTCATTAGTCCAGGTACCAAGTATACACAGGACCATCTCCAAGGCCTGCAGTTTTGTTCTGTAGACTTCTTGACATACGTAGTTTTGGAGTGGACGGTCCAAGACACAGTTGTACTCACCTGAGGTGTGTTTGGTCTCATGGGCATGTTGTGGATTTCCAGTAACACTTTTTGTTGCTTATATACATTTCCCATAAGAGTCAATTCAGCCATCGCTGGATCATATCATTCCACCCAGTGTCAGCTCCAGAGCTCTTAAGGGCAAAATCAGAATGTCCCTTTTTTCGCCCTATTACAAACATCCATATTTGTTGAGGCAGTAGCCATTGAGGGCAAGAATATTGTCAATTATTAAGCCCCTCTGACCCCTTCTCACCTTCCTCTAAATTTCACTGTCCAAATACATCACAGAGAAGGTAGAAAACCAGCTCACAAGGAAGTTCCTAAACCAACCCCTTTAGTGGACTGGTTGCCCAGACAAAGGGGCCTTTTATCTACTCCCAATGACAAATCTAGCGCCTCTTCCTCTTCTTACCGTCACCCACACAACTTCAACCAATTACAAAACAGTCACAACCAAAAGCGCTTAAGCCTCATATAAAACATCTTTGCAACTCCGTAGTTTTTCCACCCAACCCATGAGAACAAGAAGGTCTAACTCTCTTCACAACAAGCTTCTCCTTCCGCCTCGCCCCTATTCTCCCTTCTTCCTAACCTGTTATCTCTGCCCTATTCCTCTTTCCTACCTCCCTCTTGTGCTCTCCCCCGAGCTTCACAAGTATAAAAATTAGCAACTAGTAATTCTAACACAAAATCTACAGGTTACAGCTCTAAGGTAAATTAATTCATTGCCGCCACTTACAACTCCAGATTTTCATCGACGGCTCTTCATTTCCGTCCGTTGTCCTCACCATCCTCTATTGGTTGTTAAAATCAATCTTCTTTTTGAGGTGTTGGCATGTTTGAGCAGATGATGTGAGTATATATATATTCAACCATGTGGTTGGTGACAATGAAGGAGAGTATGATTTACCAGCAAAGAAGTGACACATGCAACAAGCTGTGCAGCTTGCCTGGAGGAAGGGCATCAAAACTGCAAAACTGTATGCAATTCTTGAAATCAATCTTGCTCAAGACCATGAATGCAACTCGTTCATGCACATGGCTAATGAAGTTTGCTCTCTTCCAGGATGCACAAACTCGTGTGTCATCCCTTATTCAGACAACCTGCGATGAAAAAGTGTGCCGCCTGAGCTGCTCCGATGAAAGAACGCAAGCCCATACCTCCTAGCATTGGAAAGTTTAGTAGTACTAGTGGGTACCCGTTAATTGCTTCAACCAATTAATAACGCACGCACGCTCTCAGGACCTGGGTTTCAGGACCTCGAAAGCTCTCCATCCTACGGTCGTCTTATCTTTTTCCCTTCACTTTTCTCTGCGTCCAGTGGTCACAGACGGACAGACGGACGTAGTGAATTTATATATAAGATAGAGACAGCTTCTTCTTCTTCTAGTATTGGAAAGTTGATAGGAGCTACATAATATCCCATTTGCTTAGGAATTGTTCCTATGAGAACAAGGAACGTAAGACATAAGGCACGCCCACTTTTTCATGCTCTCTCACCTTTCTCTTCTTCTACTATTCCATCCTTTCCTACTCTTCACCAAGCAAACAATGTCTTGGCCTCACATGCCCTTATCTTATTGTGGATCAAACATGGAATCGCATAAAATTAAGTTATTTTTCGCAGGAACATGAAGGAGTACTTATTTTGCTTCATATTAATTACTTGGGGGTGACTCACAAGCCCAACATTTATTTATTTTTTGTAATGAAACTATTTGATTGGCCCATTGTGAAAAAAAGTTGAAACTCCATAGATTTCCCAATATAGAAGATTCTATGGAAAGTTGGGAGACCTTTCCCCCTTTGGCCCACCTATATAGCTGAGAAGGGGAGGACTTTGGGCAAAACATATGGGATTACAGCGAGGTGCTATTGGGAAAACCCTTGGGGGACGTAGGGAACATATTGGGAACCCCATTGGGAACTTGAATGGAACATGTTGGGAACAAAGGAAAGAAGAAAAAAAAATTCCTCCTCCCTCCCCCCACCACCCAAAACTTAAAAGAAAAAAAATGAAGGCAGTTTTGAGTGCATTCTGAGCCTTCCCATTGGCTGCATGAAATTTCTATGTTCCAAAACTGTTTATCGCCATTTTTGGCCTGGGCTAATACAACCTTTTATGAACTGGGGTACTCATTTTATTCATGCTTCTATTAATTAGTGAGAGGGTGTGTCCACAGTTTTTTTTCTTCTTTCAAAAGGAGCCATTTGATTGGCCCATCACCAATATTTTTGGAACATGGGGCACTCCCTAACATAGAAACCTAAAAATGCTTCCCTCCCCAAAAATAGAAGCATGCTTTGTCATGCTTTGTTCATGCTTCCATGAGACCTGGCAAGATATCATATGAGAGCCTCAACTTGATACCCCAGAGGTTATAAAGGGACCCCTTGGGTCTAGTTGTCAAGCTAGTAGAGAGGTTATAATTAAAAGCCTAGAAAGTAGCTACATGTGGAATGAAATTTGTTAAAAAATAATGTTGATGAGAGGTCTCCTCTTAGATCATGATGGTAGGGTAAAACCTAACTAAAAAACAGTTTTGATTAATTTGAGATAGCTTTTTAAGCAGACAGAAGTTCAAGCACTCATGCACCTTGAGTACACAAATGCCAAAAAAGTTCTTAAAAACAGCTTGCCTCCCAATTGAAAACCTGATTTGTTTCCTAAAAACAACACAACTTATAGTCTGTAAAGCTTTGGGGTGTGTGGGAGTAGCCTCAGGAAGGCACAGTAGTGGATGTTTTTCTTGCCAACAAGGGGCTGTTGGCAAGTTTGTAGTTGCTTGGAGATCATTGATTGCCTCAGTGCACGTGGATGAGAAGGTTGAAGGGGGATGTAGGACACTCTGGTGTCTGCCAACAAGCAGAGATTCACATGGCTGCCCATGTGATCCTTGCCATGTGATCTTATTACTCCAGCCAAGCACCTTAAGATACAACAACCTTAACATTCATAGGAAATGTTTGCAAAATGAGGAAAAAATGGCAAGTGCTTAAAAGCCCATTATATTGTATGTTCTTAATGTTGGTAAAATGGCAAGTGCTTAAAAGACCATTATATTGTATGTTCTTAATGTTGGTTGAAGTTTTATGTAGATCAAATTTTATACATGTAGTAGGCTTTAGAGTAAAGTAATGGGGTGGGGACCTTCCCAAAATAAGGGGTCTAGACAGGGCCTAGCTGCATTTTGGGAGTATCCCCCACCTATGGGCTTTACCCATTGTGAAGCACAAGACAAATGTTATCATTGAGTATGGATATTATTTGTACTTCTTAAGAGTGGTAGGCAGAAGATCACTTCCACTCTTAAGGAGTAGGCATAAGAATTCTCCAGCTTCTAGGGGTTGTTTTATGCTTAGGTTCATGCTAATCTTTCTGATTTGTTGTTGATTTGCATTTCATTTATATATTGTTATGTATGGTTGTATAAATATTTTCTAAACAAATGTTCAAATATCACACCTCTTCACTTTTGTGGGAGTTCATAACTGTACAATTCTATCTTCATTTTCCTTTTGGAATAAATATGGAGTGTCTAAGACTTTTTATGCTCATGAAAGGATTAGGCTAGTAAACAATCCAATGACCAAACATTTAAGCTCTTGAAGGGCTTAAAATCACTAGATATTGTTCCTTTGTGTTTGGAATTCAATGAGATTGTGTTGAACTCTTAGTGGCAAACTCATCTATGTCATTTAGATCACTCAAATTGGCGCAGAAATGGAAAAGATCTAGCCTTGAAAGTAGGGGGTTGCTCATGTGAAAAACAAATGTCCAACATGTGTTTTTTGAGCACACACTTTACACCCTACAAGTAGACAATTCAATGTTGAAAAACATGCACCATCACCATGCTTGCAAAATGGACCAAACCCAAAATAATTCCATTTTTTTTGTATTAACATTAATATGGCTTATAGTCCAAACCTCAATAAAAGGAAGGGTTTATACATATTATGGTCATGGGGAAGACAAGTTGTGAGAAACCTAAATATTTTAACATGAATGAAAATAGGTTCCATCATCTTCCTTGTGGTTTTGTAGGTAATTGACTTTGCTTGCCTATGCATTTGCTCAAGCTCTTTGTTGCCCTCCCTTTCTAATTGTGCTCCCTTGTACCCTTGTACTTTTGCTTGATTTCCCTTCCTTTCCTGCATGCTCAAGCTTCTCTAATCTTGTTTGTCCTTTTTCCACCAAGAATAAGTGCCAAGGTTCCCATTTAAATCATGTTCAGGTTTTTCTTGGTCCTAACCATGTTCAATTCCTACCCACAAGTGGTCATGTTGTGTTGTAAGTAGTGATTTTTTATTGATGATCATTTTTTATTGTTTATATTTCATTCATCATATCTTTTTAATATTATTCTTTGTTGTGTTCATTATTGTCATCTTTTATTGGTATTGTTTGTGATTGTCATTTTCTCAATTATTGTTTTTTTTTTTCCTTGTATTACAAGTTTTGGTTATATATAGTTTTGATCATCATCTTCCAATCCTTTCCCCCTTCCATTTCATTTTATTGTTAACATTTGAGCTTTTGCCCTATATTGGTTTATTTTTGAACTTCAAATGTGATGTTGAAGTTAGCACCTCCATACCCTAATGGGTGAACTCATAAACATATTTGAAAATTGTAATGGATTCGATCCCATGTCTCATCAAGACCACAAAAGTAGACCAAGCTAATATGAATTTTACTATTGCCCATTTTTCAATGGTTTTTTTCTATGTTTTCTTAACCACAATCAAAAAAATTGCCACCTTTCTTGCTTCTTTTTTTTGTCTCTTTCTTTTGGCTCATGTTTTTTTAATTTCATTGAAACTATTTCCCTTTCCATTGGCTTTATCATAGGATTACAAAATATTATGCAAATGTCACAAGGTCCAAATTCTTTAAGGTGTACCAATGAGGACAAAAAGGACCTAGTCCTTAATGGAGTCTTTTTTTGTCTTATATTTTGATCCCCATCAATATTAATGAGTCCAAATGTGTTATATATTTTATAAATGTCATATTTTAGACCATTACAACTCCAAATTTCATCAATTTCATCTATTTTGTGTCTTAACATGGTCAAATAGGACTATATAAAGGAATATAGAAAGGGTGACAACGTGACATTATTATGGTACCCCTTAAAAAGTTTGAACCCCACGACATGTGATTATAAAGTAGCCAATTGACAAATATTTATTTTTGATTTCCTTTTAATATAATGCCACAATGAAAACAAGTTAGTTAATGATAAGGAACCTTGGGTAAGATTGGTACTTTGAAGGGGGGGGGGTCGGTCACTATGTGCAAAAACATTTTACAATGTCCATCAAAAAGGGTTTTGTTTGAGGGGTATTATTTGAAAATGCTTTACATTTTTCCACCCTATTATTATTTACATTCTAATATTCACATATTTAAATCACCTTAGGGCCTAAACTTAATTTAAATTTTATGTTTGTGCATCAAATTTTTGCACCATATATTTGCGTGAATTGTTTGTTTTAATTGAAAACATGAAGAGTAATGAAAGTAAGGTGATTGTGCATGACCAAAAATACATCATGGATGAAATGTTCAAATTTAATTTTAAAACACATCAACAAACATATCAATACTAAATCACATTTTAGATGATAAATATTATGTTTGGCACTCACAAAATCATTACAAACAATGAACATTTGGTTTACTTTCATGGAATGACATGATTTTTTGGGTTTTAGAATTGAAACAAACAAGGTGTTCATTACAACTCAAGTAAATGAACTACCAAGTTGCTACACTTGAACATTTATCAACTCCTTGTTCTAATCAAATAAATACCATTTCATTATTGCTACCTCTTCTACTTTGAACCTTTCATATTACGCCATTTCCATCCTATTAATTAAACCTATTAATAATTAATACCTATTAAAAGTCTCTCAAGTAAATACATTATATATTTTTAAATTATTTTATAACACCTATTACTAAGGCATACCGTATATTAATTATATTGGATTATGAGAATAGACATAATCTTATTATAGAACTAATTGAATTATATTTTTTCCCCAATAACCAATATATGAGATCCTATGTTTTTATTCACATAATTTTTTAGTACAAAAAAGAATGACACCTTCAAAAGATGGGTAGGGATTTTAAATTCTTGTGAAGGTTATGAAGTATGTTTATCCAAGTTAACCACTAGTTCATTGACATATTCCAAACCTTCTCTTATTCAACAATATGACTCATTGACACCTCCACATAGTATCAATGTGTTCAAATGAAGGAGGGCAATGATTAGAGTCATCTCCCATTAATGTAAAACTAAATATTCTTGCAATATTCATGAATTATCACAAAATTTTCCCCCCATTATCAATTGCCATTAGATTCCTTAGTAGACATCATATTTAAACCCTCTTCATCTTCCTTGTTGTTGTTTTATGCATTTCACTTGGTAGGGTCTTGTCCTTGTCTTGTCATCCATGACCGTGAGGTTTAAAGGCTAGATTTTTATAACCCTAAGTCCAAATTTGGTAGTTTGTTTTTGGAACAATGATTCGTCCAACACTTTGTTTACCCACCCAAGGAAAAATTCCTATCCTTGGGTGGTACCATCAAAAACTTACACCTTCATTTTATTAAACCCATCAAACTTTAAAAATATAAAAAACATTTAAAAAAGGAATTTCATTAGAATGTTTTGGTGAATATACTTACCAGGTTGTATTGATATCAAGATTTATTTATTTTTTTGATGTTTTAAATTATTGCATTTAATTTAATTTTTTAATAATGTAACATTGTTTATTTTCTTTGAACTTTTTGGTCAAAGACACAAGTTTGAAACATGCATTGGTTTTTTTTGGAAACAATTAAAATTTTAAGGTACCTTTGATGATGTTATATTTGATTATTAATTAATTAATTGATTGAGTGTACTATAATTTAATTATGAATTTTCAAAGTTCAAAAGCATCATTTTGAAAATGGTCATTGCAACTAGATAAACAAATTTGTAATAAATCCCACATGTTTTGATTATAGTGAATACATTAAGCCATATACTTTTCCATGTAGTGGATAAACATGAAAAAAAAATTTATATATATATATATATATATATATATATATATATTCTTTTATATATATTAAAGAAAAAGGTCAAGAACATTATTTAACCAAGGAATTCCTTAAAGTGGTTCTGAACGGTATTGCGTCAAGATGGGTTTGCCCTCCACCCAACTAATCTTGTTTAGTTATTGGTGCAATTGTTTCTAACCATTGCATTAGTTTTTTCCATTTTAAATGTTATTTTGTGTGAAATCTTCAAAACAAAATACATCTAGGGGTTGTAGTGCATTGATGTGTGTGAAAGAAAAATAATCATGTATCTAATCCAAATTGTTGTTCATGATCTATTGATTTTAAATTAACATGTGATCCATGCCCATCCACTAAAAGAAAAATGGGATTTTATGTTTAGTCCTTAAAATTAATTTTTAATTGTGGATGACATATGCAACTAAAAACTCATTAATTGCATTGGACAAGTTTCATGTGACCATAATCTCAAATGATATGGTTTCTAGGTGGAAAAAAAAGTCAATGTAAAATACATTTTCATCTTTTCATTGAACGTATACACATTTAATTGATTTGGTCAACATTAGCAAGAAATAGTGTGTTGACATGTGATATTTTTTTTGAATATTTCAAAATTAGTTTCATTTTATTTTGAAAGATCCACATTGTCCATTCTAGATGGTTTTAAATCTAGCATAATTAAAAAATTCTTCATGGCATATTAATTGTGTCCATTTTTGTGAAGGCTAATCATTTCATGACATGTGGGACATTTAGGCTTAATTTAATATATAATGTTTCTAATTAATAAATTAAATTTGGATTGTTCAATTTAAAGTCAATAAAATGTCCACACAACCTATGCCCATCTCTGTAGATAGGTAAGTTTTTTTTTCTTAATTCATCCCTTGAATGAATGTCACTTGCGCTTTGAATACCACTAGTGCACCTACTTGTATACTTCAAATTAAAAAAAATGGAAGGCAAAATATTTGGGTTAAACATTTTAGTTACAAATGTGACCAACTTAATTGCTGCTTATTTATAATTACTTCTTAGTACCTATTTTATATTACCTTAATTTACCTACTAACTACATAAATTATTATAGGTAATAATATTTAAATTTAATAATATTAATAAATGATAATTATAGTAGGTATAATAATCCTTTCATAGTAATTATTCTAATAATATAATTTTTAATTAATTTTATTTTTCATAGTATATAATTTGAATATATTCAATATATACATATATACATTTCAAGTATGATTAATATAATTTAATATGTTTTAAATACAATGTACATAAGATATCAATACATCCATCATAGATGTCCACATTATACACTTGTACATTTTAGTGACGCATTTCGAACTCCTTGCAATACTCAAAAGTGAATCTAAATACAAAACGGCGGAAGGGGGAGGAGTCGAGGCACGCTCCTTAGCTCACAACACTTTGAGGGGTAGAGGGGCGTGTTGGAGCTCCATGATGAGACTAGGAAGAGTTGATAAGCTTCACTCACTCACACGGGCTTGCACAAAACCCATAAAAGGCCAATATGACAAATAACATGATAAAAACTCAATTTTTTTTGCATCAAGCCTTACATTATAGTCAAATCTATAACTTTATTTGGAACCTTGATTATAAATTCAATTTTAGAATAGTGTAAAAGGACATTTGAGTATATATACATATATATAATGTTTTGAAACACATGGATCCCTTCTTGTGGAATATATTAAAGTTCATAAAAAAATTGAAACGATTTGGTGAACATTTGATAAGGGAAAATTAATTTTGATATAAAAAAACCACATGTTCACATGTTTTTTTTGATATATAGTGTTCCCATGGTGATTTTTCAAATTTTAAAAAAAAATTTAAAGGACTATCCACATATTACTTAGTTTTTTTTTTCATGCTTTCACCTTTTGGTCTTACTTTAATCTTGTGAGGATTTTGCCCAACATTTTATTTTGCCTCAGAAGTGGCATTTTTGCATTTTTTGTCTATTTGTTGAATTGTTTTAGCTATGTTTTATGGCTTCACCTCTATGACAACTATGATAAACACTTGTCGAATAATAGATTGGCCTACAAATTGGCCTCCATTCAGTTGAGGCACATGTACCCACGACCTTGGGTATTTAGATGGCTTTGGGTATTAAATGCACCCATGAATGGCAACCCCCATGGTTGCGATAGTATCTAAGTTTGTTGCATTGATCCATGTGGCGGTTACCACTGCCATTAAAGTGTAAGGGCTAGATTTGGAAGATTTGAAGAACTTGCCATTACCTTCAACAAAACCTCAACGGTAGTTGTCGGCTTAGGGTTTAAGGCAATGCCTTAAGTTTTTTCACCTTTGTTGTAGATGAATCAACAACCCCTTTAGTGTCGCAACCTTAGTTTTGGGCTTGTGACCAAGCAAGGGCTTGCAAGGGTGCGGGCCAAGAAAAAAGCCCGGGGGTCACATCACATGCTCCCAATAGTGTAGGAGAATGTGAGGGAATGAACCCTCACACTCCCAAGTGAGCTCCCATTTTAGGGGTTGAAGTCCCAATGGACTCTTGAATTTTCAGAGAGCAATTGCAAGGGTCAAAACCCATTGAATTATGGATTTCCTTATATAATTGGAAAGTTCTTGGAACGTAAATGTCTAAAATGGGCTCACATGACCCATTTGGGTGATTAAAATACAAATTATGGCCAAAAGAAAGGTTGGGAGTCAAATTGGCAATTTGACTCCCAACCACTAAAAGTTAGGAATCTCCCTGACTTTCTTGCGTACATGTGGCATGCTACATACCATTGAGGGCTACAACTTTGCTTTTAACTTCACCTCAATCGGAAGTTTTCACACAAAGTTATGGGCCTCCAAAGTTGCGGGAGACCCAATTTTGGGAATTTCGAAACTCCCATTCCCAAAATGACATTTGGGTGTTGGCCTCGTAGCCATGCACAAAATATACTATAAGGGGGAAGGTGGTGGCTTCCCCCAAGTCCATGCCGTGATGAGTCTTATGAGTTCATGTTTGCCCGTGATTCGTCCGTGCACCAAAGGTGTTCCAACTGCACATTAACCAACTTGTTTAGTTTGTGCAAGTCTGTGCTAATAATTAAGTTGCTTGTCAATTTTCTTAGTCCCCATCCCAGAGCTCCAACACACCCCTCTACCCCTAAAATGTTGTGGGCCAAGGAGCGCGCCCCAACTCCTTTTCCTTCCATTATTTTCATCTTTGGACTCACAGTTGGGTCCATCAAGGAGCTTGGGGTGCATCATTCAGCTACATCATGCATAGATTCCAAATCATCATTTGACTCTGTTTTCAACACCCACAAAAACATGTCCACCCCCACCCCTTGACAAGAATTCTATACATAGAATTTTTTTGATAGAAATAATGTCTTCAAGTAAGTTCAAGAAAAATTGAATCAATTTAAGTCTTATGTTCAAATTTAATTGAAACTGAAATCAAATGTCATGGCACTATACACAATAGTCGTTCAATTTAAGTCAAATATATTAAAGGTAATCCAATTTCTATAGTACTTCCAGCTACAACAATTTCAAACCCAAGCTATGAATTGAAACACATTTTTTAGATTCCAATCCAACCACTTGTGGCTTTATTATGATAGATATAAATAGGCTTTTAGATATTACGAATAGTCATTCCTTTATGCATTAGCCATTTTAAGCATATATGTACTTGAATTACATAGGTTCATCACAACTTTTTCCTCCTACTATAAACAAACATCAAAATAAACAACTTGACATGCATAATTCCACAATTTGTAATTTAAATATGCTATAATTAAAATGAACCAAAAACACTAAAAATCTTACATGGACACTACACCAATGACACCACACAAGTGGTAATAATGTAGATTCTTGTTTCCAATGATGAGAAAATAGACTTAGAAATAAAATTCCTTATGGACACTACACCCCTGATAGCACAAGTGGGAGGAATGAGTTCAAGATAATCTAAAAACTATTTGAGATATGGGCATACACCTTCAATCAACAACACTTTGAAAGGGCTTTCTCGTTGAATCTATCATCATGAGGCTTTCATCATTGGGATAATGCAAATTCATCTGGTTGGAGTCAACAAGATAGAATATTGTCTGCACAAGGCTTTCATTTCTTGATGCAAATAACTTCATACTACTATCTTTCACAAAGGCATGCAATATTGCATGGTCCTATTTTTTATCAGTTTCCAAGTTTTAAACCTAACATCCAAATCTTATGCGGGGTCACTTTGCATCAACACAATTTGTAAATTCTCCAACAAACTTAATTATGTCATCCTTAAGAGTGAAACTTATACTATGTTTAACAATGTAGATTGCAGAAATGTGGCTTCTCATTCACCTACCTACTCCAAACTTCAATCTATCTCTCCCGCTTACAACTCAAAACACTTAGTTGTGATGTTAACAATTGTGTTTTCTCTTACTTGGGCAATATTTCAAGATATGGAACTACATATTGTTGTTGGAGAAAAGACACAAAAACAAGAATTAGAAGAAGTTTTCTCATGTATAAACCTAAAGCAAGTTTGCATGAAACTTTAGATGAATTCAACCCATAAAAAACAAGAAGATTCGAACTTCAAGAAAACACTATGCCTAGTGTGTACTCATTGTCATTTGTTTTTGTCTCCACAAATATCTCATTGTCCATAGTTTTTTTCAAATTGTCGTGACATTTGAAACTACCTTGTATCAACATGCCATTGATAGTTGCCAACCTTTTACTGCGTTGTAATGGCAACTTGCGTTCAAGTAGGAATGAGCATTGTCATCAAATCCTTTTCACCGCACAAGCCAAGTTCTTATGTGGAAACACTCAACATTGTGCAAAGTAACCTCCTAGTGAGGATTGAAAATACAAGATCAACCTAAAATAGAACACATTCAAAAGGCAAAGGGCAAATGTTGAAGTTGTAAACAGAAAAGTTCATAACTTTATAAAAATAGAAATTCAAAAGGCTCCAATGATTGAGAATAGAGTGGGAAATTCAAAACCTCACGTCAAAACCTAAACTTGTGTCCTTGACTTTTTATTGGAAACGAGATATATATTGAACACATACAATTCATTTATTACATCTTGTAGAGGTTTCAATCTATACGCAAGGGGTGCAACACATGCATCTCTGGAAAGCTCGTAATCACCCTTCTTGTTTATGTAAGACAACACATTAATGTCAGGAGAATCGTCTTCATTTTAGGTAGTCATGTTTTTTGCATTGTGCATCCTTACAAGCAATGTGTGGTGTGTAATGTGCATAGTAATCCTTCCATTCAAGTATGGAAACAATTCTTAAAGCACCTTGTAATCTTTTTCCAAAATAAGAACAACATAATCACAATTATAATAGGTCTACATCAATCCAATTATTCAACAAGTCATTCATTTCTACTCCTCCTAGTTATTCAAAACATGTTATCATTATTAGCAATTGTGTTAAATGAGTTTGAAACTTTCTTAAACATTTTAATTCACAGTGCAATAATGTTTTTCAACCTAAAGTGAAAAAGGAGAAAATAGATGTGAAAGTAGATGACCAATTTGATGAATGCAAAACTTCACACATTAATAAAGTTTACAATTTTATTTTATTTATTAAATGTCTATTTTAGAGGGTCAACCATGGACAAGAAGAATGTTTCACCTCAACCTACATCACACACAAGACAAACATTAGCAAGATTAAATAGGGCCCATACTAGCAATATTGCAAAAGGCAAATGACATATGAGTTGTTCGAAGAAGTAATGGATGCAATGTAAAAAGGGAGAATTTAAATAAGAAAGGTTATCAAGTTATGTTAAAAAATACCCCTAGAACCTCATTTTGTAACCATCTAAAAGGCAAAACTAGTTCTAGGAAATTTGGTTTAGTAGGTGTGCTAATAGAAAAGGACAATGCATTAGAGGTTGCTTGAACTTGTACATGTAAAAATGCATGAATTGTTTATAACATTGCAACAATTCAAATAAAATAAAATTCATTCAAACCATACTTACACCATTTTGGGATGGTGTACTTGGAAACATTTAATGGTACTAGAAGTTTATAGAGCATAAGGTTTGACCAACTAGTCCTACCATTCATTGTACCAAAATTTGCAAATGTTCAACACAAAACTATAATGCAAATCACATTTAGAATTAAACAGAAACAAATATTTAAATAGGTAAACAATTAAAAGTTCATGTTTTATCTAAACAACTTTCATAGTATCATTTTTGCAACTATTTTTTATATTTGGTCATATTTGCAATTATGTTACAATTAGTTTGCAACTATTGGTTTTTCATCCTTTTAAGAATACACCTTTTAGTTTAGTCTTTATTGAAGAAGTGTCATTTATGTCTCATTAATTACAAGTGTGATCAAAATTAATTGTAACCCTATGGGTTCATTTAAGGTAATTTAGAGGTAATTTGAGGCATATTAAATGTCGCAACCCTAGCCTTGGGCTTGCGACCAAGGCAAAGGGGTTGCAAGGTTGCGGGCCAAGAGGAAGCCCGAGAGTCACATCACATACTCCCGGGAGTGTAAGAAAGTGTGAGGGAGTGAACCCTCACATTCCCAAGGCAACTCCCACTTTGGGAGATGGAGTCCCAGTGGACTCTCAAAACTTCAGAGAACGATTTCAGGGGTCAAAACTCAATGGCCTGTGACATTATTTATATCATTGGAAATCTCTTGGAACATATATGTCTAAAATGGGCTCGCATTGCTCATTTGGACATCTAAAACACAAGTTATGGCCAAAAGAAGGGCCGGGAGTCAAATTGCCAATTTGACCCCCAATTATAAAAAGTCGGGAATCAACCCAATTTACTTAGCTGCAGATAATGTGTGACATATCGTTGAAAAGCTCTCAACGAGGGCTACAATTTTGTTTTAGACCGCACCTCGATTCGAGGTCTGCTCACAAAGTTATGGGGCTCCAAAGTCACGGGAATCCCAGTTGGCGTGATTTCGGGATTCCCATTCGGGAATGTCAAAAGAGAAAAATCATTTGGATGTGGGCCCCGTGGAGAGGTGCAAAGTATACTATAAGGGGGAAGGTGGTGGCTTCCCCCAAGTTCAGGCCGTGGTGAGTCTTGTGTGTCCGTGTTGCACGTGGCTCATCCTAGCACCAAAGGTGTTCGAACTATGCACTATTCAATTTAAAAAATTGTGTGTAAAATAAAATATAAACTAATAGAAAACTACCACATGGAAAATGCAGTCCTTGGAAAAGACTTTAACCTTGCCATGATTAGCTCCTTTTTTCACGTTTTCACCCCAAGGGGGGCCATAGATGGGGGATGTGAGGGGGAAAATGTTTGGGATGAAACAATAAGAACCCTAATTCCCCATATTTTAAATATTAGTGTTGTGGAATTGAATGGGTGTAGTTTAGAGTTTTTGTAAAAGTTGAAGGGAGCTTTGGACAAGGATTTTGAGTACATGGACAATGAATTATCTATGATTAGATTCAAGAATGTTGTAAAATGGTGGTTGAAAATAGAGAGGTGTACATTGAAGACATGGTACATGGTAGGGAAAGGGACTACCCAATAAATATTGAACCTATTCATTGGGAGAAGTTAAAGTCTTATTGGTTCAATTTCGAGACTAAAAAAAAGGTGGAACAAATGTCCAACACCAAGAACAAAGTGAAGAATATGGGCAATGTGGGGCAATTGTGCAAAACAGGGAAAAATGCAAAGCTAATACTTGTTAATTAACCCTACCTTTCCTTCCTTAAAATTAAATTATTGTTGTCATTTTTTTTGGTTGTTGGTTTTGTGAAGAGACTAGTAAACTCCATTCATTGTTGTAAAGGAAGAAGTGGTAGCACAATCCAAGTTTGATAGAGATTGCAAAAGAGTTTCATGGATTTGAATAAACTTGTCCAACATCAATAAAAGATTGAAACCTTGCAATCATCTGTTTTCAATTTTTGGTTTATTTTGATTGTAGTAGACCTGCATTTCCCATTATTTCAAATTTTCCAAATTTTTGAAAGATTTCAATCTTGCATATATTTTAGGATTTCTTGTCTATACTTTATTAAGTATTTTCTAAAAACATTGTCCAGGAAAAAATTCGGTAGAGTTTCTAGTCATCTATCCATTTTTTGAAGTTCCTAGAGTCTCTTGTCCTTGGTCATATGTGGTGAAATTTCTTATTAATGTTTACTCACAATTTTCAATCAAATTTTTTTTGACTTGTCAACAAATTTTTGTAAGTATAAAATTACATATAAAAGGGTATAGTTTCATTTACTTTATGATAGTAGTGCCAATAACATGCTTATTGCCCATTCTATTTATTTCATTTATTGATGTTAATCACTTTGGTGGTCCATATCTTGGTAATGAATTTTTAACACACTATGTCATTTCAATGGAAGTGAACCATAACTATGCAATAATATGCGAATATGTCTCAGTAGATAAAAATGATCTAAACAATGCAATGGGGTGGATTATGTACAATAGACTTTATTGAAAAAATTGTCATCTCAAATGACAACAATTGAGATTAAGCAAAATGAACTAGATGCCAAAGTTGCTTCTATGTTGGATAGTCAACAAATTTAAACCCAAGCCCTCAGTGACATTAAAAGTATGTTTTCTACCTTTTTAGGAAGGCAAAATGAACATATATACTAACAATTTTCTTCCAAAACCTCAGTCTACCTTTGAAGTACAACCTCAAGTATCACCTCTTGTGGGACAAAGGAGATAGTGGCTTTGAAAAATGAGAAACGTCAATGGTGGGGAGTGGCAATGAAAGGTCATAGTCCCATTCATTGGGAAAGATAACTTTTCAATATGTGGATCAAGCAAAATCACCACCACATAATACCATAGTAACACCAATAGAGCAAGTGGCGAATGAAACTATTATGAAGAAATAGACAACAACACCCTCAAGTGTGGAGGGTGAGGATTGGGTTGTTTTAAACCTAGAGTTATACCAACAAAAAAACTTTTCAAAAATAAATTATCTCCTTCCAAAGTGAATGTGGGTGAGGCCTTTTTTGGTCAAAGTGTTGGATAGGTAAGATACACATTTTGGTGTGGTGTTAACATTCATTCAATCAATTCTATAGATCTGAAGATGCCATATGGGATGTACATTAATGTGAACATCTTAATTGGAATTTCTTGCAACCACATATGGTCGGGAAGGAACCATGAGGGAGAGTGATTGCACCTATTTGAAGGAACAAAGAGAAAACAACATTGCCTCAAGTAAGCACATCCAATCATTTGCATGTTTTATTGGCTTTGTTTGCATTTTTTGTATTTTCCCATGTCCTTTAACTTGTGTTAGTTGTAGTGCCATTAAGAAACCAATGTTAATTAATGCATTAACTTGTCAGGTGGAATGTAGTTTTCAATTAGACAACTTGTGGTATTGTTAAATCCAAGGCGGAAGGTTACTTCTGGCAAAATCAATGGCTAGTGGGGGCTGGACAAGTTCCATGGTGCCTTTATTCTTGAATTTTGGTTTAAAGTAGACCTTTAAGAAGCTTATGTGCCTAATCATCCACTTATGCAATTGCATGAAGTTAATGACCAAATTTTTTTGCAAAATGCAATAGGCACTTGTACACTATGGAATTGAAGGTACAACAAAATTGTCTAGGTGGATCTATGAATTTTGAACTTGCGGCATTAAAAACTAATGTTTGTCACTTTGTTTTTTTGAAAAACAAAAAACTATGTGTTTTTCTTTGTGAAACAACTTGTAATATGATAATGAATTGAAGATCACTTGTTTTAAGGTATTATGCACAACTTCCATTCAATTGTTGGTTTGTCTCCCATGAACTTGGGATTTGGGGCTTCATTTGAAATTTGATATTTAGTGGTATCATGTATGAAATGACTAACATTTGAATGCAAAAAGTAGCTAGATGTCCCACTAGTTATTTACAATTAGTTATTATAAATTTATACATTTCTATGACTCATAGCATGTATAACTAATAGTTGTAAATATTTTCTAACTATTTGGGAAATAAAGAATGATTATGGATGTTTAACCCAATCATTGATGTCATACTCTTGCAAATTATAAATGACTATTGAATTTTATATGACTAACAAAGGTTAGTAGCAATGAAAAAACAACTAGAGAATGACATAGTTATATCACTACAATATGACACAATAGTCATAAACAAGTGCATGTAACATCACTTTTGAATGATTACTATCCTATTCCACTATATACACATGTCAAAGAAACATTTTGGTAGGTGCCATTGGTTGAGTCATCAATTGCCATGTGTCCCGACTCTTGATTGCCACGTGGAGGTAAACAATTTTTTTTCAAATAAAAAAAATTCTACATTTACTAATGTATGACTATAGTATCGATATCAAATTTAGTTTTAACAAGGTTAAATGTAACCACTTGGACAAATGACATTATTACATTTGGTGCAATTGCACATGTACATTGGCCCAATTTCTAATAGCCACGTCATAGCATGTGTGATGTGATTCTAGTCATTTTGTAGTCATTAAGTAGTTCTTATGTGGGGTGATGGTTACTATGTTGAACAAAATGATGACAAACCAAATACTTAGACGTGTAAGAATCCTTGTTGGCCACATTTTATCATGTTTGGAGAGGAATTGTTAGTCATATTGTAATCATTGTTTCTTTTGACACATAAGATGTTGACTCAAATTGTGGACCCCACAATAATTTAATCAAATCTACCACATAGGCTTGAGGTGGGTGTTGATGTGTGATGTGGGCCCACCTACGTGGCGCCTTTTGTCCGTTATTTCCTAGTGCCATTTGATGTTTCATCATCATCTCAATCTACACCTATTTTTCTCCCAATGACATATAATCTTTAGATGCCATCTCAATTTGCACATGTTTTTGTCCTAATACCGTTTGATTTTTAGTCATCATTTCAATCTACACCTATTTTTATCCCAATACCATTTGATCTTTAGTTGCCATTTCAATTTATAGTTGTTTCTCTCCCAATGCCATTTGATATTTCGTCATCATCTCAATTGCATTTGTTTCTCTTGCCTCACCTTCATTATATGTAGAATCCAATGCATAGACCCAAAGTGTCACTGATTATTTACAAAATATGAAAAAGGTGTCATGATGTAGAAGTGAGATTTTAAACATTGACTTTGATACTTTCATAATTGTCTTAATAACTTCATTTCCTCAAGAGTTTGATGGAAACATTTTGTTTGAACTACCTCCCCCTTCAATTAACCCAACCATGATAGAACAAATGCAAAGTATGGATAGGAAACATGATGACCATTCCTAATGTGTTGTGAAAACCACTGATATAAAAAATGACTATGCTTGACACTCCCAAAAGTGCATATTTTAACATTAAAATGAAAGAGCCCCAAAAACCTACATTAAATGTGGATTATGTAGTGATTAATCAAAGAACAAAATTCAAATGAACAAAAGGCCAGTTAAACAACTCTTTAGCATACATGTTAAGGAAAAGGAACAAAAAATGATCGAGAGGGGGACTTTTAAAAATAAAATCCAAATTTTGTCACTCAAAAGTCCATAGATATTTGTTGCTTCAAATTGTTGTTATTAAAAATAAATTCATGGATGTTTCTCTAACATGTATCATTTATTGAGCCCTTATACAACATTTGAAGATGAAAGGATATTGAAAAGTGCAATTGAATTTTCATACATATTTGAAACCACAATCCATGGTTTCATTTCAAAAGTCCATTACTGTATGTTTGCCATATATTTATTGAAATTCATCATTATCTACATATTCTTATTCAAGTTGGCAATCTTAATCCATAATTTTTTTGCCACATTGATGATTTGACCATATGTTTATGGCATTTGAATAAAGTACATTTTGCAAAAAGTCCAATGTGATACAAAAAATGAATCACCTTATCTAACTACCATGTGAAGGAAATATTATAGTGTCCTCCAATTATGCTATGGAAATTGGCACAAGCCTTTATGTATGTAAAACTTTAATATGCCTTTATCTTGTGTATTTTCCACAATTGTCAACTCACATTGGTCAAATTAAAATGAAAAAGGGTAGTTGAAATTGAAAAAATGCAACCAAGTGAAAAATGACATGTTAAAGATTTTCATGTTGAAGGATTTAGGAGTAATCGGAGGGTATGGGCATTTTTTTTGGGCTAAGATCACCCAAATGCCTAAAACTTGGTTTTCATGTGGGTTACATTCAATGGGGAACTAACCACACACATCTAAAAACCTTGGTTCATGGGGATCATTCACCAAAGACACATATATTTGCTTTTGTGAACAATTCATAATCAAAATCACACATAAATTTATTGTGAATAAGTTCATTACACAAAGGCTTATTCCCAAGGTTTAATAACAACCTAACAACATGAAATGATGAAAAGGAGAGAATGTGAGTCTAAAGTTCCACCCACAACCTATTATATATTTGAAGGGAGGATTGGCTGAATTATCAACCTCATTCATCTACATCTAAAAACATCTTCCAAACATTTTCATTCATCAACTACAATCCATAATATTATATCACATATTAAACTTTTTAAATGATCATCTTTCTATGGACAAATCATTAAATTATTTGAAATTTATTTCTTAGGATCGAATCAAGTCCACAAAATTAGCTTTTAATTATGCCTAACCCAAAATAATTAACTACATAATTCATGAATCCAAGTCTAGGTCCATAGTCAAAAGATTTTCAAAGTAAGGTCCATTTGTGGTATTATTTATTTCCTATGCTTCCCCATCCTTCTAACTAGAAGCCGTATTTGTGAATGAAAGAGCATAGTTTATTTTGTTTGTCATGTTGATCTCCCAAAAAACAATGCCCCTCACCATGCTCTTGGTACCATTGGAAAGCCCTTGATGAATAGAGGTGCATTGCCTTGGTTTCATCATATTTTGGCCTATGATGAAGAAGAAATTGAATATTGAACAATTTTTTCACTGAAAATTCATTTAAGTCAAAACTGAAAATTATAAGGGAATTTGGGTGTGCTTTTGGCATTGTGGGAAAACCCCTAGTGAGTAGGATTTAATGAAGATGATTTGAAATTTTTTAATACCTCAAGTGTGAGAGATATTGAATTTTTAGAAATTTTTGTGATTGGAAAAATCACAATTAAATTTCCTCTTTCGAAAAGAAAAATTAGTTTACTAATGAGTTCAAACTTGGGCCAACCACACATGCTACACTAGTTATTATTATTTTCAACTTCTAACCCTAGTAACCCATTTTGATGCTACACACATAAGCTTCCATAACCTGAATGAATGGATAATAAGTGAACTCCATAAATTGATATGTACATCCATACCTGGGCACATGGATACATAGGAACATGGATGATACATGTGTGGATGGCGGACATGGGCCTTGCGCCGAGCACAAGCTGTCAGCTCACCGCTCAGCGTCCTCCTAGACGAAGCCTAGCCTAGGAGAGGCCGGGCAGCCTAGCCTAATCTCTGCCTCCACCGCTCGCTGCCCGCCGCCTAGGCCTTGCCTCCCACTCTGCTCTCGTCTCTCACCTCCCGCAGCTTAGCTTCGATTGTAGGGCTGTTGCTTGCAACCCCCACACCTCCTGCCACTCCGCCTCCTGGTAGGCGGCGCTGTCTCGCGGAGCAAAGTGTGAAGGATCCTAGTCCTCAAACTCTCGCGCGCTCTTGAGCTTGAATGCCTGGTGGCAAGCAGTGCTTGCAAACCGACGCGGGTGGGTGGGGGGAGAATCATGCGTGAGGTGGGGATGCAATATTAGTGGAGCTCTGCAAGGAAGGAGCAGGAAGGAGAAGGAGAAAAGAAGCTGGTGTCGGGGAAGGTGGGAGTCCCGGTTACGGAAGAATGGAAGTTGGGAGTGTGACTGGTTGGGGCATGGTGGGACTTGCGGGCGTGATAGCTGCCGGATTTTACTACGCGCTGTGCATTGCGGGTGCTGCCGAACAGAAAGGGAAGCGTGCCGTGGAGCTGGGTGGTGGGAGTCTGACAAGGGAGCAGGTTAAGTCGCACTATCATCAGTACGCGGCGTTTTTCGAGAAGCCGAAGCAGATCGAGACTCCTGGGAATGTGCCTAATCTGGTAGACACTTTCTATAACCTGGTGACGGATATTTATGAATGGGGTTGGGGACAGAGCTTCCATTTCTCGCCTGCCGTGCCTGGGAAATCGCACCGGGATGAGACGCGGTTGCACGAGGAGATGGTGGCTGATCTATTGCAGCTGAAACCAGGGCAACGGGTGGTGGACGTCGGGTGCGGAGTGGGCGGACCCATGCGTGCAATTGCGGCGCATTCGCAGTCTCATGTCACCGGAATCACCATTAATGATTATCAGGTGGCTCGTGCGAGGAGCCATAACAAGAAGGCGGGTCTGGATCATCTCTGCGAAGTGGTGTGCGGGGACTTCATGAACATGCCGTTCGAAGACAATAGCTTCGACGGTGCCTACTCCATCGAAGCGACTTGCCATGCGCCCGTGCTACAGGACGTGTACGCCGAGGTTTTCCGTGTGTTGAAACCGGGGCATCTGTACGTAACCTATGAGTGGGTGACGACTCCCCAGTTTAGGGCCGACAATGCGGAGCATGTGGAAATCATCCATGGCATTGAACACGGGGATGCCCTCCCGGGATTGCGGAGTTACAAGGAGGTGGGAGAGATTGCCAAAGCAGCCGGATTCGAAGTGTTGCAGGACAGAGACTTGGCATTGCCCCCGGCTCATCCCTGGTGGAAGAGACTGAAGATGGGTCGGCTGTCATATTACCGCAACCATGTGGTGATTGCACTTTTGTCCTTTCTAGGTATTGCACCCCAGGGCGTGGTAGATGTGCATGAGATGTTGTTCAAGACTGCATTGCATCTAACCCGGGGAGGTGAGACTGGCATCTTCAGCCCCATGCACCTCTTAGTCTGCCGGAAGCCTTAGAAGCATTTCTGAGTAACAGGCTCCTAGACCACCATAGACAAGGATCTAGTAAGCTGCATATTCATATCTGCTGCCAGGCTAAGCTGTCAGAGGTTGGGGAGGAGGTGGGAGAGAGAGAGCGTGAGATAGAGATAGAGAGAGGTAGATGGCAACAATGAAGGGTTGGGGATTTGTTTTCAAGGGCTATATCATGAGAGGGTGGCAGTCATTCACCTTGTGCTGGTGAGCTCACCCTAATGAGCAGAATATTTGAGGACCTGGAGCACGAAAGGACTGGAGAACTACCCCCCAAAGGTCCCTTTCCACCTCAAGAAGAGCCAGCAAGCAGTCACAAGGTGGAAATTGCAGAATCCCAGAGAAAGAGAGACGGAACAAAAAAGTGCGGAGAGGGAGTAGAAGGGTGGGAGGCTGAGAGGTGGAAGATCCCGGGAGTACAACCTTGTGATGATTGGGTATAGTGACATGTCTTCTGACAATCTTGTATATCTTGTTGGCTTGTGTGACACACATACAAGATTTTGGTATGTCAATACACCTTGTGTCAGCTCTGTCTTTTCTTTTTGGGGCCAGTATTCCAGACATACATTTATCATGTAAGTTTTCCAGCCTGAAACTCTGGTTGGCTATTTTTTAGGCAAGCAAAGTTGAACATTGGGAACGATTGATTTGGAATTTGAAGTTTAAATCCATGCTCTGCATTTCAACCTTGAGGTATCTCTATCAGTGTACTGTTCAACTAGTTTATGACAGTTTTGATTTGTCAAGTGGTCAATTTGGTTGCCTTACAATGTCACATAACCTTTACTATGACTAAGGAATTGTAGCTTCATTGATATTTTGTTTAGGCAGAGAGGTTTGATTGCTTTGTTGTCTACATGTGTAGTCTGTTAATTAGAATTTACATGTTTGGTCTTCTGTACAAAGGAAATGCAAATCATGTCAAAAGTGGTCTAACATCTCAGGGAGACTACACAAGCAATCTGTCATTTCAACACAGCTTTAAGAGATATGTACCAAACAAGCCATGAGGTGAACCCCTCCTGGAACATGCTGAATGAGGTCATATAGTGGAAGACTGCAATCATTTGAAGATCAAAAGTTTGTGGTATCAATAGTTCTTTCCCCTGCATATCTGATCAGTAATTTTTCTTGACTAAATTCCTGATTAGTCCAGCTTGTTTAGCTTAATCTTTGGGAACTTGACTCGGTCATTTGAGTTCAATTTTCTGACACTGGCCAGAGCTTTCAGAATGCAGAAAATTTGCAGCAGCATGGATCCTCTGCTGCCACATTTTTATCTCAAGGGGGTCTGCAAGGAATTCATCACATTCCTAGAGGCCCTGTAGATTGTCTTGGTGCATTGCAAGAATATTTAAGGTGCCTCCAGGTGAAGACACTGTCATGTTTCTGCTCAGAATGACTGCTATTGGCTGTTGAGCATACATTCCCTAGGAGATGAGGTTTTCCCAACCATTTCTTGAGAGCAACTGTGTATTCCAATTGCCAAAGCTGTTGCTTCAAAAGCATTTGTAGTGAGAGAATTTGTGTGCTGTCACAGACTGTTCTGGATGACATTTGGTGCAAAAGATGTCACATGATTGCCTCTGGTCTTGTCAGCTTGGTCAACCTCAGCCTCTGCAGGCATGTAGGCAAGACCACATTCACAGCTTGAAGACATCAAATTGTTGATTGTGTCAACCTGCTGGGCAGAGGTCTTCACAGGTGATCTTCACACTCTGATGAAATACTTGTCATGAAAGGTAGGTTCTAACTTGAAGGTCCAGGTTGAAAGCTGTTCGAACTCTGTGATGATGTCTGGCAACTTCCTTTGGTGGTTGTAGCAGGTTGTTGAAATATTGTACAGTGGGGTACACTCACAGGTCACTCAACGAGCTGGTCTTTCGCTTCCTGTTCCTGCATGTGATACTGCAGCAACTGTTGTTAGGGCAAAAACATGTGGGAAGATGGATCATATCTATCTCAGGAGAGGTGATGAGATCCTGTGATGCAGAGTGGGGTGAGTAGAAGGGTTGAACTTGCCTGCTAATATCATACCCTCACATTTGTACATACCTGGGCTGGTTCTTGCCTCTTGTTGTCACATTCCTCCTGATCATTATTCATTTCGTGTGCCTGAGCTGCTATCAAGATTTATCAAGTACCATGGATTTGATTAGTACCTTACTCAGGTTGGTGGGCCTGTCTCCATGAGCAACTTCACATGTGACAGCTCATGCAACAATGTTCCATGATAACTTACATTGCATGCACATGAATGTAAGACTTCATTTGGAGTGGATTGACTTTGCCTTTATGACATATGAAGATGAATTTTGAGCTGAATCAGACAGACATTAGTAATAAAACAGTAGTGGAGCATACTTGCTGGAGACAAGCTACCCTTTGGAGTTGTGGATGGGTCTCTGAAGCTCTTAATTTCATCATTAGGAAATCCAACAGGCTCTTGAGCCTCTCCTATTTCTCCTTCAGTGAGCAACCCAAGCACAAGTGCAGCACTTTCATGTAACTTAATTTGGCATGCAGCCATATCCAGAACCTGGACTACTCCACTAACTGGTGGGCTCTCCCCTTTGACTTTTGGGCTTGCTTGATCCTGTAGCAGATTGGCTAGCCTGATCATTCCTCCAGCATCTACAATCTCATGCCGACACTGGGGGAAGCATGACACCAGGTTCCCAAGTGCAGCCATTGCTGCTAAGGATCCTCCAACTCGAGTCCCTCCACTTCCTCCATCCCCATCTGTTGCACAAATTTCCACAGGTCCTGGTCCTCCTTCCCCAGTAACATCTGTTGTCCTAGAGTTGCTATCATGTGTTACTCCAGTTTCTGCTGAGCTCGCTCCACTATCAGGTGACCCAGATGCCCCAACCACCTTGGAAGCAGGGATGGGAGAGCCTAATAGTCTCACAAGTGGGCCTATCACACCAGCTTCAACAGCAGCTTCAGCATTGCCAGGGCAGTGTAGGACAACTGTGGCCAATGCTGCAGCAGCAGCTTCTTGGGCAAGTGCTACCAGCCCTGGGCCTTCTCTTGTGCGTCCCTCCCCTTCAGCTGCCCATGCTAGACACCCACCTCCCACCAGAATGTCAACAAGGCACCTCACAACCCCTGCCTTCGCCATATGCAACTTTGCCTCCTGGTTGTTAAGGGCAAGTACTCCTAGAAGCTGTGCCATAGCAGCAAGCCCTGGCATTCACAAAAAGCCAATCACAAGTATATACCATGAGCACTTCACTACAAACAGGCCTTACAATTCATTGCAGCTGAAATCTGGAGACATTTCTGATCCTAAACTCAAAATATATAAATGAAGACAACTGAGACACATGCTGTGCACATATTATGGTGTAATAGATTATGTCACTATACTGAAGAAGTGTACCTGTGAGAGAGAAGGCTGAGGCACCACCCTCACCCTTAAGAACCTGAACTAGGGATGCAATCCCACCCACCCGAATTATTTCTTCTCGGGCGTTGTCACACCCTGCCAAGCTCAACAATGCTGCAGCTGCCATCTGTAACACAGTCATGGAGAGGATGAGACACCTGATGAAGACAAGGAAGAACAGAATCTCCAGCATTGTAAATGGTGATAGCCCCTACATCTGCCTACTTGGAGTTGTATTTATATGACTGCTCAGTTCTCGAGTGAAAAATTACTACTGTAAGATCCAAGCTTCAAAGCAACTCCCTGTCAGCAGATAGTGTTTCAGATTGCTAACAATGTAAACAACCAAATGCTTGATTATGCCAGAAGGTTACATGAAGGGAAAGAGATTGTAATAGTGTGCTTGCACTACAGGCCAGTTCAGCATTGTGGTGAATCAGAAGCCCGACATACTCCTGAAAGTTTTACAACTACTTTCATATTGCATACCTCACTCCAGCTGGCTCCAAGCTTTCCTCTACCCCCGGTTGCAGCTAGCATCTTCACCAATATCGGGATGCCACCTGCTTCCACAATTTTTTCCATGGTTTCTGTGCTTTTGTCTGCAAGTAGAATCAAGCCCATCATTGCAAACTCTTGGGTGGCTTGAGGAAAAACTGGTGCAACAATAGGCCTTGCATTTAAGAATGGATGCAGGAAGTCTGAGTGAGCTGAGGGTATCACACAATTTTCAGAGAAAGAGAGGCATCCCTGCACATTTGCACAACAAAATTGAACTTTCAATCAGTTTTCATGCCAGCAAAACGACATGTTGAAAAGAATCTTTGCAACAAAAACACTGTCAGAATTAGTGCCAATATTACCTGGAGCACCCGCACTAAGACTGGGGCAGCCCCTGCTGCAATGATGGCCTGCTTCTTCTTCTCACCAGACAGAGCTGTGTAGACCAGAATTGCTGCTGCATGTTCCCGCAGCAGATTGTATGGCATCATGTATTGGTTGTGCATTGAGTTGGCCGGACAATGACCTGCTGAATGTAGCTGACTATCAGGGTGAGGAAACATTGCACCGTATGACACAGAATCGGGCCTACCAGAGTTCACATTTGGTTCTGTAACCTCAACATCACTTGCAAGGAGCTGCAGGAGCAGCAAGATATGGTCACTTGAAATGGCATCTAATCTCTTCTTTTTGGCACCCATGTTTGCTACTGTTGCAGCTGCAAATACTCGAGTTGCAATTGTCGGACCTTCTTGGAGAAACCTGCCCACAAATTTAGGACAACTTCACTATGAAATCTTAACAAGACAGTGTGTACACATGTGCAGCACAAAGTTATATAATCATACAATGTACTGGCACCTACCTGTTAAATAACAAGTTCTTCACTTGATGTAGGGATTTTGAAGATTGAAGTTGTTGCTGTACCTCATAAGTTGTTGAACAGCTCCAAATTCCTCTATATAAATGTTCAGCTTTTCACTAGCAACCACACCTGCAAAGGCTCCGATGACAATTTCCCTGAAACCTGCTGTTGATGGACCCCTTTCTAAAAGTGTGAAAAGTGCTTGAACTCCTTCCTTTCTCATGCGAGTCATCAGTTGTTTCTCCCCAGTGCTCAATGATGCATCTATCACTGTGATGCTCACTGTATCAGATCTCCCTGGTTGCCTGAAACCTGCTAATGCCCTGAAAGCTGCAAGTTTGGCTTCCTCAGAACTGCCCCTCCCAAGGTCTAAAAGTGCTGTAATCATTTCAACTGCCACAACCTCAAACTTTCTAGGTTTAGGCCACTCATATTGTGCCTGGTCTCCATCTTCTGTAAGTGTGATATCTGGCTCAATACCAAGAGAGAGACCCAAAGCCTGAAGGCCACCAACCCCTGCTCCAATTTCCTCAAGATTCTCACTTTCCAGCATATGTCCCAAGATGGGGAGGGCATCCTTTAATCCCATCCCCATGCTTTGCCTGTCCAGCACCTCTGAAATATTTAGAACTGCAACGATTGCTGCTGCTTGTGTTCTTGCCGCCAAGCTACCTCCACTGGCAGGCCCATTCACAAATGTAGCTGACCATTTGGCCATGTTCACCATAGCCCTCACACCTCCACATCTTACCACTGCTGCTCGGTTTACAGGGTGACATGAAACAAGCTTTGCAATGGCTGCTGCTGCTGATTCTCTGATCATTGGGGAAGTGGAGTTGTCAACCATTGCCACAAGTGGAGGGAGAGCACCTGCAGGGTATTGGGTTATCACAATATCAGTCAGTCACTTGACATGAAACATTCAGCACACATACTGAATTCCACAACATCTAGCCTTAGCCACCAAGACCCACACAACCGATGATCTGCAAAACTCATAAACATCTCAAGGAATAAACAGGAGGGAGCACCTGCATCTGCAATAGCTGTTTTCACTTCAAAGCCTCCCTGTGAGGCCAGGAGCATCAGTGCCAAAGCAGAGAATTCTTGAGCACCTGGATTTAGCGAAGAAAGTGCATCAACAAGGGCCAATATACCTCCTGCAGCAGGTTGGTCACCCTCAGCACATTGCCTGGATTGATCCCTCATGTTTTGTCTGTCTTGGTGACTATAACCTGTGGGATGAAAACTTTGATGGGCTTGATATTGGCCCCCTCTATACCTTAACCAGGAACCAGCAGCAGAGCCCCTCTTGTCAACAGAGTATGACATTGGCTCCACATTAGTATGGAAACAGGTTTGGTTGCCAGGTTCTTTTGTCAGTTGTGCACTTCGAGCATCCATGTCTGGTAGTGTCATTTTTAATCTCTTCCTCCCTGGCATAACTGGTGAAACTCCCTTTGGACAAAATCCAGGTACTGCATCAGCTTGAATAGAGGGCTGCCCCACAAGAGGTGGTGCAAGAGAGGATGTGAGCTCAGATGTAACTATTGTTTGCATGGCTGGCAAGAGTGGATTGATCCCACTGAAGTTTGTTCGCAGGACAGGCATGCTGTTATGACTCTGTGAATTTGCACAACCCTTAACAATGCTGGACTGCAAATGCTCTTCCCCAGCTGCAACTCTTTTTGGCTGCCTGACCTTCAATCCAGGTGTCTCATCATCTGGCTTAGGCTGCTGCCTTTCTTCTGATGTCTCCTGCTTGGTATCAGCAGATGATAGACACTTTTCATCTGTACCATTCTGAGGTTTTGAAGGTGATTCCAAAGAGCCCTTGAGGACATTCAGTGCTGCAGCTGCAGCATCTTTTTCTGGCTGCAATCCACCACCTTCTACCATCTTTGATAAACAATCTATGCCTCCCTCTTGTATGATTTTAGCTTTGTTCCAGTCATACAGAGCAAGGTTGGCCAAGGCCTCAGCAGCAGTTTCCCTAGCTTTGGGTGATCCATGCTTGATCAGACGAAGCAAAGCAGGTATGGCTCCCTCCTTTCCAACCACAGCTTTGTTTTGTACATTGTCTCCAGTAGTGAGTTTGGCTAGCACGTTAGCAGCAGCTGCTCTGTCAGTTGAACAAACAGTCTCTAGATGAACAGACTTCCTGTACTTTTTCTCTCTCTACTTCCATAAAGAGTTTGATCATTGCCCCTGAATCTTGACTTTCAAAAGCTCAAGGTACTCAGAGAAACTGGAGAACACAAATAATATGTGAAATTTTATTTCACCTTCTCCCCCTCTCTGCCCATTTATCCCCAATGCATCTTTCACTAGAACATTTGACTACATGTAGACCTTAATGTACCTGCCAAAGCTCGTCCCGTGATCAACCATATGCACCAGAACTGGAACAGCTTGTGCTGCGAGGATGGCTTCTTTGTTCTTTTCATTCTTGGAAAGGCAGGACAGGGCTCCCACACCTGCATCTCTGGCTAGGACGAGAAAAGGTGCCATTTCCTGCTTCTGGTAGCTTGCCACTGCTGGATTGTAACTTTCCTCATCAAACCTTTAGGACAGTCAATGACTATGTGGGTTCAGTTTATGTTAGGTCTTGTAATATTTGCTATCAATTGTTTATAAATGCAAAGGCTAGAAGAACCGCATACATGAAAATGATAAAGCATGGATTTGCACAAGTGGCAACTGACAAGAAGAGATTTAGCATGGAGTTGTGTTCTTTGCATTAACCATAGAGAACAGAGGCTTACTGAATGAGGTCACAAAGCAATGGAATAGCACCAGCAGCACCAATAGCGCTCTTGTTATCATCATTGCTGACAGAAAGACTAGCAAGAGCAAGTGCGGCCTCAGCTCGCACTGTAATCATGGCTTTTTCTCTCATCTCTGGAGGCCAGTGTGTCTCACCTGCTTCATAGCTCAAAAGCTCAACCAGAGGACAGATACCACCAGCAGCTATCAAAGCAACTTGGTGAAGATTATGTGATGCAGCCAGTGATCTTACTGTGATTGCAGCTTCCATTTTGGAGCGACTACCTCCTGTCTGTAATGCATGGATCAGGTCTTGAATGCTTTGAGTCTTTGACTTCTCCACTTCAGGCCCTTGCTGAATACAAGGATGCCTTCCATCTACATTGGTTGAAATGGATCCCAGAAAATGCAAAGCCTTTGATCCCCCTTCGGCCAATGAGTGCAGGCCATTGGCTCCCAAGTTGGAAGGACACTGCGGCATAGTGTAAAATTGAGGAGAAATCTCAGATTGGTTGAAACATTCTCGACGCATGTGTGTAGGAAGCACATTGCTCCTAAATGCTGATTTGAGGTTAGGATTGCCATGCAAGTTGCAATCCATGCCTTCAGGGCCCCAGCCCTCAGTGTGGCTTTGAAGATGACTACGTGAGTCTGCTGTCAGGCCCTGCATAGCATTGTTTCCCTCAGAAACAACAAAGTCACAGCCAGAGTGATGCATCATAGACTGACCTCCACCCCATGGCAAGGGTTTAAAATGCTGAGGTCCTTCAGTGGTAGCTGCAGGAAGCCCATTGCCTGACCGCATGAACATATTGCCAGATGTCTCCATAGCTGACATTTTACTATTGTGGTATTGAAGCTGCTGTTGTTGTTGTTGCTGCTGCTGTTCTAGGTAATCTATTCCACCCCACTGCACAAGCATGCTTCTAGGTGCCATTTCTGGCAGCTGTTGTCTATGCATCCAGGGACACTCTGTTGACAAAGCATCCATTGCTCTTCTCTCTGTTTCAAAATCTCTATCTCATCACTGTCCAAAACAACCTTGAGCTCCTCCACCAGCTCTGGTGAACCCCCCCAAACCCTAACAGCAAGACTGTTGGGAGCTTTGCTGGCATAAACTTTGTGAAATTTTGCATGAGTACTCAGAGAATCTCTTCAGCTGTTAGCCTAATAACTCCACCAATTCAGGCTGTTCACAATCTGCAACCAGAAGGAAAAACCCCCCACAAGAAACCATTGATTACACACATGGGCAGACTATGCTTGCAAACTCAATGAAATTGAGGTGTGCAACAACTGAGAGCTGATCATGGCCTTTTGACAGGGTAGCAAGAGACTAGAGATTCATAACCTCTTGGTGCTTACAAAACTCCAGATGGAGCAAGTGAGCAGTTTGTTAAGATTTGTATCTATGAATCACAACATAAAACTAGGACTGAAGCAAAACCATGACCAAGTTCATAACACTGTTGCAAAAATGGAGTAGCAACATGATGAGCACTAGCAACAAGATGGGAAACACACCCATGAGATTGTTATGAGAATGCAAACAAGAATGGGGATTTGGTATAGGCTGGTACCAGGTCGCTCACCAAGCAGACTTCCGGTGTTATAGTCTCGAGGATTAGTGCTTCTGGGAGCCCATGCTCTGAAAGCCTAGTGGAAGTGCAGGGAAAGAAAAAACTGACAACCTTCACAAATCTGGAAAATTTCTGAACGGTGTGCAAACACAAAAAATAGGAGAAGTTTTTCAAGTCCTTGAGGCAAAATTCGTGAGTCGAGACCAATGTTACAAGATGCTTAAACTACATGTTGCAATGCAAGAAGTGGACAAATTGGCAGATGATGCCTCCTGCAACGACACAACTGTCATGGTTTTGGAAGAAGTCTTTCAGAGTCAAAGTAAGTCTAGAGAGAGAGAGAGAGCCCACAAATCTGTCAAGTTTCCGTGCTGACTGACTTCAACAAAAGTTATTTGAACAAGATGCGGAACCAGACAGTGTAGAAGAGCTGTTTCCCGAGGAATCATGAGCACGCTTTTAGTTACCAAACAAGCAAGCAAGAAAAACTTGAACCCTACAAGATATCAGTGAGAATCGTCAAGGTTTATAAAGAGACCTCCTTGATGTCCAGCTGGATCATTGATGGATTATGCATGAAAAGTCGAGAGACCGACGGGCCCAAACTCAAGGGCCCAAGACGGATTCGTTCTCTGTTTGCTAAATTCTCTGTTCTCCGAGGTTCCAACTACAGAACCGATGAGAAAAGAGGGAGAAGGAAACTCCTATACAAAAATTCCCGGAACGTGACTGACAACGACGACGACGACAAAATTTTCATTGAAATCTTAAAAGTAATGCAGAGACCGAGAAAGAAACGAGTACACCGAATGCAGTTACAGAGAATAATTAGAACAGTCTTCTCCACCCTCTCCCGCTACGTGATCCGCTACAATCCAAAAAATTGTGCGACTCAACAAGGTGCAAGTTTGTGAACTATCGGAAATAGAAAAGCAAGTGAGCAAGCATAATTACTGAAACCTCGGAATTTTCTATCGATGAGGAATTAAAGCATGCTACGATGAGACCATCCTATAAGGCCTCGAGACTATCAAGACAATGGATACGACACAGCAGGCTCGACTGAATAATAGAAACGAAATCTTTGTCTCTACAAACTGAAACGAAAGTAGATTAAAACAAACACACAATAAAAAAGGGGAGGGGGCACACACACAAGCTTGAATTCTACCAGAAGACACCTCCAACATTTAAGACTTCGCAAGATCATCAGACGGGACTCATCAATCTTACCTGCATTACATAATGCGAATACAATTAGTGTTGGAGAAGCGAGGGAATTCAATTTCACAGAACGGAAAATAGGAACTTGGTTCGTCTCACCACGTCGGATCGCTGAACCCCAAGACTGATCGAGAAACGAAAAAAGGGAAAATAATTTAGACTGAAGAAACAGAACTCTTCCTAACAATCCTACAAAGAACCCACGAAAATTTGGAGAGCAATCGAAATGCTGCGCACCATTTTACCTGCTTCTGCATGATTGTAGGAAAGCACAGCAGGCAAGTGAATGAAAGGAGAGAATTTTGAGATGGGGAGACGGAGGAGGAGGGGAGGTGGGGAGCGCAAAGGCTGTCCTGTGCGCGCGGGGGTGCGGCGTCTAACGCTTCGTGCTTGGACCGGTATCACCGGCAGGTTCCGAAACTGCCGGTTTCTGGGGCCCCGGCATCTAGCCCCGGATAACCGCCGCCTGCTACGTGTCGCATTTCTGTTGTTGACGCTGCCTAGGGGATCGACGATCGACAATTAACTTAATTAGCTGAATTTCCCTTTTTTCATTACTTTTATTATTTCGTAAAAACCTCTCTTTTTATTTCTCTTTGTATTTTGAGGGATCTCCCCCACCAGAAGATCCCTAGGGAGTTATGTGGTGGGGAAGATCCTGCCATATTTTCTATGTCCCATGTTCCTATGGAAAGATTTTTCGATGGGACAAATCAGGAAAATTCAAAAAACCAAGAAAGAAAGAATGGAGGAAAGAAGAAGGGATTTTTTTTGTTTTTAACATACATGGAGGGTCCCATACTCATGTGTTCTCCATCGGTTGGGAATGCCCTCAGCTACCGCCTGTGTGCAATCCTCCCTTAGGAGAACCCACTTGGACGGGAACCTCCCCCTACAACCTTTGGACCATTTAGAGAAATTTGGTGTAACTCTCTCCGTCCCTTCTTCTTTCTCTCTCTCTCTTGTTTTTTTTTCCTCCCAATTTTATGATGTTGCATCAATTATGAGCATCCCAAGAGGGATATAACACTAAATGATAATTGTAGTACCTTTATCATTTCGGCAACAGACTGTCGAATTATTAATTAAATTTTAAATCTTAAGTTTAGCACTTGGGTTTTCAATTTTGAAAAATTTGGCACTAATGGTTATATAAAATAATAAACACTTTTGTTTTCAATGCCTTGAACAATCTAGACATGTAAGACTGTTTCAGAACAATGATATTGTTCTGGTTAGGTTTGTGGTTCAAATTTTAACAATGGAAATTTTGGTTCTATTATGTTTATTGTTTACAATTTTACATCCGTTTGGGACCAGAAAATCCATTAGACAAAAGACAAATCATGGAGAACATATAGTCCTCTAGTACCGGTAGCATGCCACAAACTTGGCCAGGGCGACCGTGTTCATAATATGCATGAACTCAGCAAGAGTGCTAGTGTGGTTGTCGCAACCCTAACTTGGCCAAGTGTGGGGGTGAAGCCCAACACTTGGAAAAGTTGGGGATTTGGAGTCCTCCGGGACTCCCGAATGTTCAGAGCTCGACAGCAGGACCCAAAACAC
>Ga0116230_10000448_pt1 | contig 36153 bp, 27 predicted proteins | sample S1TSphfallax_3_FD_88678 | JGI IMG/M metagenome (GOLD analysis project Ga0116230, IMG submission 88678) | Host-associated microbial communities from peat moss isolated from Minnesota, USA - S1T2_Fd - Sphagnum fallax MG | ecosystem: Host-associated > Plants > Peat moss > Unclassified | place... | reverse complement strand
GGGTTGCTGCGCCCGTGATAGGTGCTGACGAGGGAAAACTTCACCGTGTCGCTGCAATTGCGCCCGGCGGAATGCAGGGTATTGCTGTGGAAGAACACCGCGTCCCCGGCCTCGAGCGGCGGCGATTGGGCCTTGGCGAGCAGCGCCGCGTTATCCGCGTGATCCGACCGGAAGAACTTGGCCGCATCGAAACACTCGGTGGAAAAGTCCATCGCGTGCGATCCCGGTACGAACCAGAGCGCGCCGTTGGCGATCGTTTCGGGCCCTAGCGCGAGCCAGACGGAAACGAGATCGTCGCGGGCGAACGACCAATAGCGGGAATCGCGGTGCCACCCCGTCAGACTGCCGTAGTCCGGATGCTTGGTCATGAGGCAGTTGTGATGCGCGCGGGACATCAACACGGGTTCACCGAAGTAGGCCGCCATCCATGCATGAATCGCCGGTGCGGTGAGCGACGCCGCGAAGGCCGGATCCCGCGCGTAGACATCGAGCAAGCGCCGCACGGTCTCACCACCGGCGGCGGCGCGCGAACGCGGAGCGCCGGGATATTGCAGGTCGGCCTCCAATTCGAGTGGCGCCCTGCGGGCTGCAAGCTCCGCGCGCGCCAGCGCAGCGAGCTGGGCCGCGCGCTCGGGTGCGAGGAACTGCGGCACGACGACAAAACCATCAGCGCGCAGAGTCGCAATCTGCGCGAGCTGTGCCGCCGCATCATGGGTGCAAGCCACGGGTCTACCGCGTGGCGACCGCGACCGCGGCGACGCCCCGGCCCGGGGTGGCCACCGCGAGCAGGTAAACGCAACAAAAGCTGATCAAGCCATACCAAGACATCGCCGGCTCCTGGAAATCCCCCTCGCGAACTATAAACGCCTTGGGCCGGCCGGGCCAATCCGGCGCATCCCGCCGCGATTCAGGTTTCGAGGAACAGCATCCGCTGCCGCTGCGATTCCTCCCGATCGAGCCGCTCGAGCAGTTTATCGAGCGGTTCCGGCTTACCGTAGGCATAGCCTTGCGCGTAGTCGATGCCGAGCCTGCGTACGGCATGGGCGATGGCCTCGGTTTCGACATATTCCGCAACGGTATCGATGTTCAGGGCCTTGGCGAGTTCGACGACGGCCTTGACGGTCGCCAGCGAATTCTTGTTGGTCAAGATGTCGCGTACGAAGCTGCCGTCGATCTTCAAGCGCGAGATTTGCAGATTCTTGAGATAGCTCAGCGAATTCGAGCCGGTGCCGAAGTCGTCGAGTGCAAAGCGACAGCCCAAAGCCTGCAGCTGCGTGATCACCGCATGGGCGCGCGCAAAATTCGTGACGGCCGCCTGCTCGGTGATTTCGATGATCACGCAGCCTGGCGGCAGGTTGGCCTGTTTCAATCCTTGTTTCAGGTTTTCGATGCAGCTCTCGTCGCCGAGCGACTGCCCCGACATGTTGATCGAAATCGTCAGCGCGCGGGTCTTGAGCATTTCCCGATAGCCGCCGAGCATTTCCATTGCCCGACGCACGACCCACAAGTCGATCGACGGCAACAACTGGTAGCGTTGCGCCGCGGCGATCAAGGGACCCGGTGCGATGATGCTGCCGTCCTCGTCGCGCAACCTCAGCAAGAGCTCGTAACCGCCCGCGGAACCCGGATCGCGGAGCGGGAAGATCCGCTGCGCGTAGAGCTGCAGCCGATCGGTGCGCAGCGCGGCACGCAGCGTGCCGACCGCGACGGCGTCGTCATGGCGCCGCATCATGCTCGAGTCCTCGCAGGCATACAGCTCGACCCGGCCGCGGCCGCGGCTCTTGGCCGTCTTGCAGGCCAGTTCCGCCGCTGCCATGGCGCGTGCAAAGCCCTGCGGCATGTCGACCAGCGCGGCCACGCCGCAGGTCAGCGAGACTTCGATCGGATGTTGCTGCGGGCCGATCACGAGCCGCTTGGCGACGAGTTGCAGCTCCGCTGCGATCGCGGCGGCTTGGCGCGGGTCCGCGGCCGGAAACAGGACCGCGAAGCGGTCTCCGGACAGTCGCGCGACCAGGCACCCGGCCGGCAGCAGGGGCGGCACGAGCAGCTCCGCGATGCGCACGATCAGTTCGTCGCCGAGTTCGAAGCCATGGATTTCGTTGACCATGTGCATGTGGTCGAGATCGATGTAGACGATGCTGCGTTCGACCGACGCGTCCTCGGGCGGCAGGCTGGCGTGCATTTGCTCGAGGCCGTTCCGCGAGTACAGCCCGGTCATGAGATCGAATTGCGAATCGATGATGCTCACGGTCTGGCGACCTAAGTGCCGGGCCAGGAACTCGTGTCGTGGCGCAAAATCGGCGGCGTTCGCAGGATTGAAAAATACCAGCACGCCGAGCACGCGGCCGCTGTCACGCACGATCGGCACGGAGAGAATCTTGCATGCCGCGACCTTCTTGTTGCCGCGGCCGGCACTGTTGATGATCAGCGGCTTGTGCTGTCGTTGTGCCCAGGCGAGCAAGTGCGGCTGCGTCTGCTGCCAGGCCGTCTGCAGCGATTCGAGGCCGCCAGCCTGGTGAGTGTACTCGAGCGCGAGGCGCTTCTCCGGGATCGAGAGCGCGGCGAAGAGACAATCGAGTCGCTCGGCCGATGCGGTCAACAATTCGGTGAGGAGGCGCCGATCGTCGCCGGCGCCCTTGAGGCGGGCCGTGATGTTGAACAGCCACTCGAGTTCGGCGGTGCGCTCGGTCAGAACGCGGACGCGGTCCTGCGCCGGGCGCGCAGCGATCAGATCGCGGTGGACACAGTCGAGCAGCGGCTGGAGCCGGCGCGCGAGGCCGGCGGCGTACTGACCCGGGTCCGGCATCGCACCGCTGTGCCGTTGCCGGATGCAAAACACGCCCAGGAGCGTGCCGTCGCTTTCCGCGAGCGGCACGGCCGTCAGAGATTGACCGTCGCCGTGCCCGATGCTCGCGGCTCTGCGTTCGCCATCCCGCTCCCAGCCCAGGCTGCGGAGCCATCGGGTGATCGGCGCCGGCGTCAGCGTCGCGTCGTGGCCGCGGGTTCTGAGCTTCGCGTCCAACAGACAAAAGGCGTCCGCGTCCGGCACGAGACCGACCGCGAGCTGGCAGTACGAATTGAACAACGGATCGATCGGCGAGGACGCTTGCTTGATCACTCCCTCCATCTCGATCCTCCGTCGGTCGGCCTGTCCCCAGTCAATGATTTCCCGGCAGAAGGGGTATCGGCGGAACTCCTGCAGCCCGGACCATGAACGATGGAACAGCCGCCGGAAATGCCAACTCGCGCACACTTCGTCGCCGGCTCGTGAGCGCAGCGCCGGTCGCATGCGCCCTGCCGTGGGCATGGCGGACAGGGACGTCCGCGAGCGCGGGCGTCCCTGTGGGCACGAGTGGGATGAATCCCCTTGCCTCTGTCTCCAAGTAATTAGTTGTCGGAGAGCAATTTCAAAGAGAACGGACTGCCATTTGCGCACGCGCCGGACGACGTGTTGAGGCAACCAATGGCCGCGACGGTGACGATCTGTCCCGCCTCGAGCGTAACGGTAACGCCGGCAGCCGTGGGCAGCACGGGGCTCGTAGCACCCGTGGGAACGACCGCGAGGGTGTAGCTACCCGGTGCGACTGCGAGATCGGCCGGCGTCGCATTGGGATAGGACAGATTGGAGACGAGCGTCGCGGCGATGCTGCCGTCGCTCCCCAAGGCCACGACATCCACGGCAGGCGCATCCGGCGAGAGATGTAGCACTCGCACCTTCGCCTTCCCTTCCTCCGGCACACGATCATCGGCGAACGCCGCTAGTTGCAGTTTCTGCACCCCGGTGCCGCCGAGCAGGCCTATCGCGAACACACTGGTGCTCGTGCTTGCCGCAAGCGTTGCGTCTTTGAGTGTGAGCACGGGCGTCTCGGGATTCGACGCAAGCGCCACCGACGCGTCGTACGGGGCCGCCGGCACGATCGCGTAACCCGAGTCGGCAGGGAAGGTCACATTGGATAGCGAGAGCACACTGGTCGATGTGCCGGAATCGTCGAGCGATACGTCCACGGCCGGTACGTTGGGTGCGAGGTGTCCCACACGAATCGCCGCCCGGCTGTCGGCAATCACCGCCGCGGAGGCGCCTGCCGGCGCGACCAGCAGACTCACGGGCGATACACCGGAGGCTGGAATGGCGGTCACCAAGAGATCGGCGTTTGCCGGCAATGATACTGAACCCGAATCGAACACGACCTTGTCGCTTTGATCTCCGGTCACCGTCGCGCGGATCTCATACGTGCCGCCGGTAATTTCGAGCGCTTTGCTACCGGATGCGGGCGCGACCGCCGTGTACGCCAGCGCCGGAATTGTCGGGGCGGCCGGTAACGAGGCACCGGGAGCGGTGACATAGATGTCGACCGTCGGCACCCCCGGAGCGCCGTGAACGACGCGGATCTTGACATTTCCGGAGGCAGGAGCGTTGCCCGGATCATCAACGAGCACCGCCTGCACTTGCTCGCCCTCGGGTGCGGAGCTTGCGACCAGACCCACCACGATCGCCGTGTATTGCTGATTTGCGGTCAGTGCCACCGAGGTGTCGATGACGCTGGTCGAGGTGCCGGTCGGATTCACGGCCAACGTGGTCGTACCTGCCGGAATCTTCAAGAAACTCGATGCCGTCTCATAGGGTACGTTGGTGAGTGTTTTCACTCCGTTCACGATGACATCGACATTCGGAGCGTCCGAGGAAGCGTGAATCGCCCGCAGCTCCGTGGTCGGCTGAGTGTTCGAGTCATGGCAGGCGGTGGTGAGTTGACCGATGAAGCCCAGAGCCAAGATCGTCACCGATCGCGCCGCAATTCTTCGCATCTTCATATTGAGGTACCTCTTAAATGTTTTCTTTCGGGCATCTAGCTGTTGGTGACGGCCGACTGATTCGAGCAACGATCGCGAGCGGCCGGTCTGCGCCAGCAGCCCGGCAACAGTTGGGTGGGCGACGGGTAATGGATTCAAGATTGTCGAGATTTGTGAGCCGGACTCACCGCAGCGGGGCGCCCAATCGCCCGTCTGCGATGTTTGCGTCGCCGTTGAATCCAAAGATGGCAATCGAGCGAACTGTCCTCAACAGGACACCCATGGTTGGATCATCGTCACATTTCGCCGACGCGCACCCGATGCGGACGACTACGCCCGCGGAGCCGGTTCTTTTGGCGGTCGCACGCGGGGATCGCGCGGGCGTCCGCCGTTGCATTGAAAAATATGCGCCGCTGATCTGGAGTATGGCGCGGCGCATGTCGATGAGTTCGGCGGATGCCGAGGACGCCGTCCAAGAGATATTTCTCGATCTCTGGCGGTACGCCAGTCGATTTGATCCGACAGTGGGATCCGAGAAGGTGTTCGTGTCCGTGCTGGCGCGCCGACGCCTGATCGAGCGCGTGCGTCACATGCAACGTCGGTTGGCGGTCGAGCAACCGTTGGAAGAAGGTTACTTGAGCCAATTGGCCTCATCGTCACTCGCCGAAAACGATGTGGAGATCGCAGAAGCGAGGCGGATCCTCGCGCAGTTGCCAATCCCGCATCAGGAGGCGATATCCTTGTCTCTCGTGGAGGGCCTTTCCCATGGCGAGATCGCGATTCGGCTGGGCTGGCCCCTGGGCACGGTCAAGACCGTGATACGGCGCGGAATCCTGCGATTGAAGGACTTGATTCGCGACCCTCGTTCGCACTTGACCAAGGCGCGCAAGCGATGACTGTTGTGGACGACATGCGCCGACTCGAAGAGCTGGCGATCTCACGGCTGCTGGAGCCGTTGTCGACGGACGAAGAGGAGGAGTACGCCGCTCTCAAGGCGCGTCTGGGTCAGTTCGACGATGCGGCGATCGAAACTACCCTCGCCCTCGCCCACCTTGCAGTGCTGACCGCGGCGGAGCCGGTGACACGCACCCTGCGCGCGGCAGTCGAGAAGGACGCCGATGAGTTTTTCGGGAATCAGCGCACACAGAGTTCCATCGTTGCAGCGGCGCGGACATGGTGCAATCGCGCATTATCGGCGTCCTCGGCTGGCTGGTGGATCGGTCTCGCTGCGAGTGTCATCACGTTGCTCGTTCTGGTTCATCGCGGGCCGGAGGTGCAAGGGCCGGTCGCCGCGAGCGATGTGCCGCGACCTGTTGAAGTTTCGGTTGCGCCCGTCGTGCCGCCGCCACGTGTAGCGCCGAACATCGAACCGAAGTCGGCGCCGCCCGGCGGGACCGCCGTGGCGATCGGATCCGAGTGGCAGGCGTTTCTCGCCTCCCACCCGCATGCCATCGAGCGCGCATGGCGTGCAGGCGGTGATGCCACGGGTGAACGGGTCATGGGCGAGGTGGCGTGGGATGAGGCTTCACAAACAGGATACATGCGCTTCGTGAACCTGCGACACAATGAACCGAATGCCGAGGAATACCAGCTCTGGATCTTCGACGGAGAACGCGATCAGCGATACCCGGTGGATGGCGGAGTGTTCGACGTGACCTCATCAGGCGGTGAGCAGATCGTTCCGATCCACGCGAAATTGCGAGTTCGCGTGCCACTGGTGTTTGCCGTCACCGTCGAGCAGCCGGGCGGGGTCGTCGTTTCGGATCGCAGCCGTATCGCGGCGATCGCGAACGTCTCCTAGCGACGGAAAGCTACGGCGCCTTTCCCGGGTCCTGACGAACCACGATGCGCTCACGAGGTCGCTCCGCGATGATATCCACCAGCGAAGTGCCGCGCACCAACACGAAATTTGCGTCGTCATCCTCGCGAACGCAGTCGCGTCCGTCGCATAAGCCCCGCAGTAAGACACTGTGATCGTCGATCTGTCCGGCAACCACGATCAGCTGCGCCACGTCCAGGAGATCTGCGGTACCGTACGGGAAAAACGCGTCACGGACGTTGTCGCTCGCGAAGCGCAGCGGCACCCCCGCGCGCGCCAGTTCCCGCAGCGGCGCCAAACCACGCCGGGCCGGGGCGGCTTCCTGGGGATCCCCCGAGTGACGATCCTGAAGATACAGATTCGTGGTCGGCAGGCAGATCACGGTGACCTGCGCACGAGCGAGTGCTTCAATGTTCCGTGCGCGCTTCTCGGCGTCCAGGCTCGAGAGTGCACAACCATGGCTCAAGCTCGTCCTGCCGACGAGTCCACGGGCGAGCACGGCTGCGGCGAAGTGGCCGCTCAATGACCGATCCGGATCGAGGTGCTCATCCAAGTGCACATCGACCCCGACATCGAGCTGCACGGCAAGGTCGAGCAGCGCGTCGATCGAGTCGCGCGGCCGAGCGTAGTAGGCTGGCACCGCGCCCAGCCAGTCGGCCCCCAACGCGATGGCAGCACGCAAACCCCGCCGCGCCTCCGGGTCGACCGGGTCGTAGCGTGCGCCGGCGAAGGCGACGATGTCTATATCGAGCTCGTTCGCGCACGCAGCGCGGGCCGCCAGCGTACCGCGGATGCTTGCCAGTCCGATCCGCCGATCGATGTCTGCATGCGTGCGCAACCGCGTCGTGCCGTGCCTGAGTGCGGCGGCGAAGAGCAGTTTCGCCTGTCGCTCATAGTCGGCTTCGCCGTAAGCGCGGAACAGTTCCTCCACCATGTCGATGGCGTGGTCCAGCGAGGACGGTGGCGTGGTGACCGAGGTAAATGCGCGATTGGCGTGCACGTGCAAGTCGGTCAATGGCGGCAGCAGCACCCATTCCGGCACGCGCGAATGGCGCTCGAACCGCGCGATGCGTCGATCACGAACGACGACGTCGACGCAGCCGGCGGATTCGAGGGGCAATCGCACATTGGCGAACACTTCGTCGCCAAGCTTCCGATCAATCGAATCGCGCATGTCTTCGCCTGCTCCGTCCGGGACGGACCGTTCGGATGATTGCCTCTCCTGAGGACCAATATAGTAAAGTCATCACCATGGAGTTACGGTTTTGCAAAGTGACGATTGCCGGATCTCTTGCGCTGTTCGCCCTGCTGTGCGCAATTGACAACCTCGCGGACTACGACACGAATTATGCGTTCGTGAGCCATGTGCTCAGCATGGATACGACCTACGCCAGCAATGCCCTGAGGAGCCGGGCGATCACCGAACCCGCACTCTGGCGGCTCGGCTACCTCCTCATTATCGCAGTCGAGCTGACCACGGGTGCATGTTATCTGGCGGCAAGTGTGCAGATGCTGAGACGTCTGCGCGCGGGGGCCTCGCTTTTCAACGCCGCAAAGCGGATGTTCCACATAGCCACCGGCCTCGCGTTTGCGCTTTGGTTTACCGGCTTCACGGTGGTTGCGGGGGAATGGTTTCAAATGTGGCAATCGACGCAATGGAATGGGCAGGAGCCGGCGTTCCGGTTCTACATCACGGCCTTGATTGCGGCCATTTTTGTGAGCGCGAAGGAGGCCGACTGATGATCCTAGGCGCGTAAGAAGCGCGCCCAAGCACGCACCACGGGGACACCGTCGCGACGGCAGGTAAGCTCGACGTTCACGGCGGGGCCTTCCTCGGTATCGGCAAAGCTGCAGACCTCCCCGTCATAGCTGAGCGCATCGCCCGGCCAGATAACGCCCAAGAATCTCGCCCGGAATTCACGCACGTTTTGCGGCCCCAGCCAGTGGCAGGCATACGTTCCGAGCACACCGGCATGCTGCATGCCGACCGAGAACACATCCGGATAACCGAAGGCACGCGCGGCGAGGATGTCGTGATGCCCGGCGCCATCCTCTCCGGACGCACACTGGTAGCGGATCATCTCGGTCAGCGTCAATGGCGGCATGGTCACCGCACCGGGTCCGACGCCGATGGCGAGCGCCGAATCGTCGGCGCGCACAATGCGATTGAATTGGTCGCGCCGCTCGCCCCTGCGCAGCCATGCGCGCGCAGTCTCACGTTCCGCATAGGATTGCACGGGGGCTTGCGCCGTGCGGATCGAAGTCGGCCGCCATTCGCAGACCAGACGTCCGGTGGCATCGCGAAACTCCGTCTGCATGACGAAGAACTCGAGCTGACCGCCCGCTTTTCCTTGTTTCTTGTAATTATCCAGTACGCGTGTCGATACACTCAACACGCTACCGGCCCGCGGCGGGCAGCCATGAAATATGAATAGTTGCTCGCCGTCCAGCACGACACCGTGCTGGGTGAGTTCAGCGGCAATGCGGGCCAGCGCAGAACCCTCCGGAGCGCGCTCGAGGATGTAGCCCCAGTGATAGCCGGCCGAGACCAAAAAAGTAGGCGGCACGACGGCCTGGGGATCCTGCATCCAGGCGGGGTGGCTGGAGTAGACGCTTCGGGCAAACTGGCGAATCGCTCCCCACTCGATCGGTACGGCGTAGTCGGGGCCACGTAAACCGACGATATCGTTCAATTGAGTGCCTCCGCGTCTAGGGTTTCGATGAGCGCATCGACCGCTACGACACGTCCCGCTCGGGTGACGATCAGCGGATTCAGATCGAGCGCGAACAAACGGTCGCGGTGCGCCATCGCGAACTCTGCGATCGCGAGCGCATGGTCACAGACCGCGGCGCGCATTTCGGCGTCGAGCTTCTTGGCGACGCGCAACCGGTCGAGTGCGCTGCGAATGGCACGCGTCGTGGTCGGCAGCAGTAGCGCCGTGCTGTCCATGAGCTGCTCGGCGCCGATTCCACCCGCACCGATGACCAGGGCATGTCCGTATACGGCGCTGGATTTCACGCCGACGATGAGTTCGGCGATCGAGTCCTCGACCATCTCGGCGACTATAAAGGCTTCCGGTTCGATGCCGGCGACCCGCAGCGCGCCCGATATGCGCTCGAGTGCAGCATGCAACTGCGGGCCATCGGCAAGGCCCACGGCAACGGCACCAACCTGATGCTTGTGTGGCAGAGCTGCGGACACGGCCTTGAGCACGACGGGGAACCCCACACGTGCTGCGCATTCGCCCACATCCCGGGCCTTGCATCGCTCGCGGCGGGGAAAGACCACGGCGTACGTCGACAGCCATTGCATGGAGTCCCATTCGTTCCACAGGCGCCGAGGTCCTGACAAGGCCACCGGTCGAGGCAATGACAATTCGCCCGTGTCGCCGGCCACGGCGCTCGCTCGCTCACCCCGACGCGAGGCAGCGGCTACCGCGAACAGCGCCTCGTCCAGCCCCTGCAGTGCGGCGAGGCCATGGCTGCGGAAGAGTTCCTGCGTATCGCGTGACATATTTTCCGGCATCAGCGACACCAGGGCCGCGGGCGTGCCGCTCTCGCGAGTTGCTGTGATCCAGGCACGCATGACCGGACTGCCCTGCGGGCCGTAATCGGTCCAATCGGAATGCATCAGTGCGACATCGAAACTATCGGACAGCAGCGTACGAAAGCAATCCGTCAGCGCCGGCTCGTTCTCGAGCGTGAGCCCCACGTGGCCGGTGTAGGCTGCGTTGTGATCCAGCGGATTCGATACGTGCGCGAATTCTGGCAGCTGCGGACGCAGCCGCAGAGCCATCTCGGGGGATGGCGAGGGAAGTTCGAGGCCGCAATCCGCCGCCGCATCGGCATAGAGGGCGCAGGCTGCGCCGCTACTCGTAGCAACGACGACCCGTCTGCCCTTCAGGCTCCGCCAGGCACTCAAAGCCTTCAATGTTTCCGTCATTTGCGGCAGCGAGCGAACACGCACGAAGCCCAGACGCTCGCACAACGCATCGAACAACTCATCGTCTCCGGCCATCGAGCCGGTATGAGTCGCGGCCAGTTGCATCCCGAGTTGCGTGCGCCCGGATTTGAGCGCCACGACGGGAAGGTCATGCGCTTGCGCGGCGCTTGCCGCAATGCTCAGGCCCGCGACGTCGCCGGGATTCTCGATGAACAGTCCAACGGCGCGGATGCGCGGATCGGGTGCGAGTACGCTCAGCCATTGCGCGGGGCCCAAGAGCGCTTGGTTGCCGGTCGAGGCAATGATCGCGGGCGCAAGACCGCGGCGGTCCCGCACCAGCAGGCTGCCGACGCCGCCGGACTGCGAGATCAGCGCGACGCCGGAGGAACACCGGACGGGCAGGTGATCGTTCATCGGCCATAACGCAACCCCATCGAGACGATTGAGCAGGCCGTTCGAATTCGGTCCGAGCAGGGCCAAGTCGCCCGCACCCTCGATGAGGCGACGCTCCAAGTCGCGCCCCGCAGCACCGAGTTCGCGAAACCCCGCGGCGAAGCAGACGGCCCCTCCCGCCCCGATGGCGGCCAGAGCCTCGACGGCAGTCACGGTCAAATGCCTATTCACGGCGAGGAAGCTTGCGTCCGGCGCCCACGGCAGGTCCGCAACCGTCGGTACGCAGCGGATCCCGCCAATCTGCGGGTATTTCGGATTGACGATGCCTATCTCGCCGCGAAACCCGGATGCTTTGAGTATCTCGAGAGACTGCGTCAAGGCAGTCCCGCCTATCAGGGCGACCGACTTGGGTTGCAGGAGCCGGCGCAGATTTTTCAGTTGCTTATCGTTCACGTCGTGCAGGAGCCTTTTGGGAATGAATGCCGTTCAAAGCGGTGCGCGCAGGGTTCACGCAAACCACCAACGCTCAACGCACTTCCAACCATCGAGATCGAGGTTCGAACCGATGCGCGGCTCATGGGCAACACCCGCGCCCCGAGCCATCACATAATTGGCGAACATCGGCACGATCACGCCGCCCTGGTCACTGACGAGTTGTTGCATCTCGTCGTACATCGCGCGCCGAGTGTCCGTGTTCAGTTCGGCGCGAGCGCTCAGCAACAGCGTATTGAACCGTTCGTTTTGCCAATGGGTGTCGTTCCAGGGGGCGTTGCGCGCATAGACCTCGCTGAACATCCAGTCCTCCGAGGGCCGCCCTTGCCAAAAACACATGGTGAATGGCTTGTGGTTCCAGACGGTGGTCCAGTAGCCATCGTCCGTTTCCCGCACCACCTTGATATCGATTCCCGCTTTGGCGGCATGCTCCTTGAACAGCACGGCCGTATCGACGGCGCCCTTGAATGCCGCGTCGGCCGCCGACAAGTTCAGTTGCAAGCCGGCAAGTCCCGCCCGCTTGAGGTAGAACGTTGCCTTATCCGGATCGTAGGGACGTGGCCGCAGCTGCGTCGCGAAATATTTGTTGGCGGGAGTGATGGGACTGTCGTTGCCCGCAGTGCCATGGCCACGCAGGATCGTATGAACCAGCGCATCGCGATCGATCGCGTACTTCAGGGCCAGGCGCACGTTGAGGTCGTTGAAGGGGGCGACGTCGGTAAACATGGGCAGCGTATAGTGCTGCGTCGATGTCACCTCGTCGATGACGACATCCGAACTTTGTCGCAGGAGATGGAGGGACTTGAGGTCGGGTCGCTCGATCAGATCCACTTGTCCCGTGATCACGGCGTTCATGCGTGCTGCGATATCGGAGATATGGATCAATTCCGCCTCGTCAAAATGTGCCCGACCGTTCTTCCAGTAATTGGGATTGCGCCGCAGCGCCATCCTCACGCCACGCTCGTGCGTTACCAGAAGGTACCCGCCGGTTCCAATCGCGGGTTCCCAATCGATTCTGCCGTTCCTCGCCGGACCGATCACCAGATGGTAGTCGGTGCAGAGCACGGGAAAATCCGCATTGCCACCCGACAGCGTAAACACCACCCGCTCTTTGCCATCGGCCTTCAAATCGATGATGCTGTCCAAGATCGGCTTCGCCGCCGACCTCGAGGCCCGGCCGCGGTGATGATTGAAGGAGGCGACGACATCGTCGGCATCGAGCGTCTTACCGTTATGAAACGAGACGTCACGGCGCAGCGTGAATATCCAGGTTTTTGCATCCGGCGAGGACTCGACGCTTTGCGCAAGTTCGGGGGTCAGTTGATTGTCCGGCCCGATCTCCATGAGATTGTTGTACACAGCACCCCATAAGCCGACGATCACCAGATCGGCGACGCCCCAGGTAGCCGGATCGTGCGAGTCGCCGATGTCTCCCTCCCCGAGTCCGACGCGGAATCGGCCGCCGCGTTTCGGCAGTGCTTGCGCCACCGCGCTGCGCCCTGTGCCGAGCGCAAGCGCCCCCGTAGCACCGAGGAGTACGGCGCGGCGCGATATGCCGGTCGAGACAGACTGGATCAATGCGCACCGCCCCGTCGCGCGAGCACCCGATCGAGCCAATCGAGATCCATTTCAGGGATGCTCGACAACAATAACTCGGTATACGGATCGTAGGGTGGTGACAACACGTCGTCGCGGAAGCCGCTGCGGACGATGCAGCCCGATTTCATCACGATCACCTCATCGGCGATCGCACGCACGACGGCCAGATCATGCGTAATGAATACATAGGCAAGACCTCGTTCGCGCTGCAGACGGTCGAGGACCTTGAGGGTATCTTGCGCGACGAGTTGATCCAGACCGGAAGTCACCTCATCGCAGACCACCACTGACGGCTCCGCCGCAAGCGCACGCGCGATACAGACACGTTGTTTCTGGCCGCCGGACAGCTCACCGGGAAATCGCTCGGCATAGCGACCCGGATCCAGATCCAATTCCGCCAATAGCTCGTGGATGCGCTGCACCAGCCGCGGACCTTTCAGTCCGTGGTAGAAGGCTAGCGGCCTGCCGATCGCGTCGCGGACTCGCTGACGCGGATTGAGCGCGGTGTCGGGGGACTGGGCAATGAGCTGAATACGACGCAGCTGCTGACGCGAGCGTCCTCGATAGCTTGCCGCTAGGGGGTGCCCCTCGAACACGAGCGTACCCGAACTGGGGGGCAATAGCCCCGCGATGACCTTGGCCAGCGTCGACTTGCCCGAGCCGGACTCACCGACGACAGCAACCGTCCTGCCCGCATGGACCGCAACACTCACGTCGCTGAGCACCCGGCTACGGCCGTACGAGGCGGTAATTGCCCGCAGATCTAGCAAGGGTTCCGCCTCCGGACCGAGCTTCGCTTTCGACGCTGTTCGAAAATCGTTGGCAGCCCAAATCGAACGCGTATAGGCCTCGCGCGGCGCGCGCAACATCTGCCGCGTGTCGGCCTCTTCTACTATCTGGCCCGCACGCAGCACCATGATCCGATCCGCCATCTGGGCCACCAAGGCCAGGTCATGACTGATGTAAATCGCGGCCATGTTGCTGGTTTCGACCACGCCGCGGATCGCCGCGAGAACCTCGATTTGCGTCGTAACATCGAGCGCGGTGGTCGGCTCATCGAATACGATCAAGTCCGGCTGCGTGACCATGGCCATTGCCGTCATCGCGCGTTGTAGCTGGCCGCCCGATACGGTATGCGGGTAACGCCGCCCGAGCGCAGCAGGAGTCCGCAAACTCAGTCGGGCGTACAAGTCGATGAGCCGACGGATCGCCTCCCGACGCCCGAGTTGCGTGCGCCCGACGGCAACCTCGATCGACTGATCGAACAGACGCCGCGCCGGATTGAAGGAGGCGGCCGCGGATTGCGCCACGTAGGCCGCGCGTACGCCCAGCACCGAGCGACGCTGGTGCGGGCTCAAGCGCAGCAGGTCGACTCCATCGAACTCGATCTCACCCGCCGACACCCGCAAACCCTCGCGCGTATACCCCATGCATGCCAATCCAAGCGTGGATTTTCCAGAGCCGGACTCGCCGACCAGCCCAAGAATGCTGCCGCGCTGCAGTTCCAGGTCGATGCCGCGCAGTATTTCCGTCATGCCGCCGGGCGCCGGTGCGTGGATCGACAGTCCGCGGATGCTGAGCAAGGGGGCGGTCACCGCTCAGTTCCGCAAGCCGCTGGATTGATGCACCAACCAGTCGACGATCAGGTTGACCGACAGGGTCAGCAAGGCGATCGCACCGGCGGGTATGAGCGGCGACATCTGCCCATAGGCGATCAACGTAGCGTCGTCACGGACCATCGAACCCCAATCGGCCGCAGGCGGTTGAATCCCGAGTCCTAAAAAACTCAAGGTGGCGATGAACAAGAATACGAATGAGAAGCGCAGACCAAACTCGGCAATCAGCGGCGCAGCGGCGTTCGGCAAGATCTCGCGAAAAATGATCCAGCTCAAGCCCTCGCCGCGAATCCTGGCGGTCCCCACGTAATCGAACATCCCGATTCCGAGCGCCAACGCCCGGGCAAGACGAAAAATCCGGGTCGACTCGATCAGGGCGATGATCGAGATCATACTCACGATCGATGTCCCCAAGATCGCCAACATCAACAAGGACAATATCAAGGATGGCACCGCCATCAAGACATCAACCAGGCGTGCGAGAACCTGATCCACCCAGCCCCGCAGAGTCCCCGCAACCAATCCCGCGACGCCGCCCACGCAGAACGCGATCACGGTGGTGACCAGGGCGATACCGATCGTATTGCGGGCGCCATAGAGGAGGCGGCTGAGAACATCACGCCCGAGATCGTCGGTGCCCAGCCAGTGCTGCGCGCTCCAAGTCGCGAATTCGACGCCGACGATTTGCGTCTCGCCGTAGGGCGCCAAGGCCGGCGCCGATATTGCCAAGACACCGTAGGCGACCACCACACCCATGCCGACGCGGGCAGAGAGCGGTGCGGTCGTGAGAAGACTAAGCGGGTGCGACATGGGCCAACCAGCTAACGACGATTCAACAGTCGGGGGTCGCCGATCATGGACATCAGATCCGCCAGCAGATTCAGCGTGATGTAGGTTGCGGCAAAAATCAGGCAGGACGCTTGAACCACGGGAACGTCCCGCTTCGAGACCGAGTCCACCAGCAACTGACCCAGCCCGGGATAGGTGAACACCACCTCGACGACGACGACACCCACGATCAGGTACGCCAGATTCAAGACCACCACGGCGACGATCGGACCCAAGGCATTCGGCAAGGCATGACGCACGATGACGCGCCACGGAGCCAATCCCTTCATGCGCGCCATTTCGATGTAGGGACTGGACAACACGTTGACGATTGCGGCCCGGGTGAGACGCGTCATATGAGCGGCCACCGCCAAGGTCAAGGTCAGGACGGGAAGCAGGGTCTTGTGCAGCCGCTCCGAAAGCGGTGAGTCCGCCCCGACCACGGCGAGGCTCGGCGCCCAGCGTGCTTTGACCGTGAAAATATAGATCAGCAGATAAGCGATCAGGAACTCGGGCAGGGATATGGCGAGCAAGCTCACGAAATTGATCGCGGTGTCCGTGGGCCGCCGGCGGTACAGGGCGGCCACGAGACCGAGACCGACCGACAGCGGAATCGAGATCAGGGCGGCAAAGCCGGCCAAAAACAAGGTGTTGATCAAACGGCCTGCCGCAATATCCGCTATCGGCCGGCCACTGGCCAGAGAACGACCGAAGTCGCCGTGCAAGATCCCGTAGACCCAGGACAGATATCTTTGGCCTATCGGGCGGTCGAGTCCCAGATCATGACGAATATTCGCCACGGCTTCCGGCGTTCCCGCCTGCCCCAGCATCTGCTGAGCAATATCGCCGGGAAGGAGTGCCATCGAGAAGAACACCACGGCCGATACTGCCGCCAGCGTCAGCACGCCGAGACCCAATCGGCTCACGATCATGGACATCATGCCACGCACCCATCGGCGCTCTGCGCGAGCGTAGCCCAATTTTTGGGGGCATACTTGGCGCCGGCGACCAACCCTGGAACAACTGCCCGTAAGAAATCATGAACGAGACCAAGACACGCTCCGCGGCGAAACAGGCTCGCGATGAAGTCATGCGTGCGATTCGTCGGGCGGCAATCAGCGAGTTCAGCCAGCACGGCTTTGCGGGCGCATCGACGCAGGCTATCGCGGAGCGCGCCGGCTTGAGCAAGTCCGCGTTGCATTACTACATCGAAGACAAAGAAACGCTGTATGCCGATCTGATCGGCGAATTGATGGCGGTGTGGATGAAGCTCGTGGCGTTCGACGACGAGTTGGATGCGCCGGCCGACATACTGGCGCGCTATATCCGGGAAAAGCTTCGCTATTCGTTCGACAATCCCGAGTTGTCGCGCATTTTCACGACCGAATTGCTGAGCGGCGGCCACCGTCTCGAGAAATTTTGGGACGGCGCCGTGGGCAACACGAATCGCACGATCGCGGTGATCAAGAAGTGGGCCAAGGCCGGGAAGATCCGCAACATGGACCCTTGGGTCTTGATGATGCACCTCTGGGCAATGACGCAGTACTACGCAGACTATGCCATTCAGGCCGAGAGAATGTTGCGCAAGCCGATGACCGACCCCGCCCTGCAGGCGCATGTCCTCGACGAGATGGTCGCCTTCGTGCTTGCCGGCTGCGGCCTGTCGCTTGCAACTCATAGTGCTCGAGACCATTCGTTAAAGCCCAAATAGCAGCCGGGCACTGCATCGAGGAGCATCGTACTCAAACTCAACCGTTTGATCAAACCATTCGGTCAAATTCGTGTTAGAGTTGGATTCAGAATGGCTACTCTCAGAGATCCTCGAGGTTCGCCGGACATCGCTCAACCTCTCGCTCGGTATGCGCCGTATCGACGCGCCGGCGACTTCATCTTCCTGTCAGGCGTCATTGCGGTCCATCCGGCGACCGGCCTCATCGTCAGGGGTTTCGATGACATCGACCCAACGGCCGCGGCCCTGATCGGACGCACCGGCGAATTCTCGGTCGATATCAAACAGGGGCCGATCCTGGCGCAGAGCTGGTACGTTCTCGACAGCATACGGCGTACCGTAGAGAGCATCGGCGGGCAGATGGGCGACGTGCAAAAGCTGGTTCAGTACTTCAAGAATCTGGATCACTTTCCCTACTACAGCTCGGTGCGTCGGTTGTTTTTTCCAGATATCGCACCCGCCTCGACCGTCGTACAAGTCAGCGCGATGTTGCCGACCGAAGACATCCTCATCGAAGTCGAAGCCACCGTGTTTCTCCCACCGACGACGGGTGTCTGACAGCATGCTGCACGGATACACGCCGCCCAAGCGCTTCTTGCCATACTTGAGCTGGGTCGAGATCGATGCGCTCGGCGATCGCGACAACACCGTGATCGTGCTGCCCGCGGGTGCGATCGAACAACATGGCCCGCATTTACCTTGCGCGGTCGATAGCGTCATCGCCGCCGGTGTCGTCGGGCGCGCATTGTCGGTGCTGATCGACAGCGTGCCCGCGTATGCCCTGGCGCCGATCACCTATGGCAAGTCCGACGAGCATCTGCATTTCGCAGGCACCATGACTCTCACCGGCGACGTGTTGCTGAACACGGTCCTGGAAATCGGCGAGTCTATTTACCGGTCGGGCTTTCGCAAGCTATTGATCGTCAATGCGCATGGCGGACAACCGCAGCCGATCGACATGGCTGCCCGCGAACTCAGGCTGCGCCATGGCGATTTCGTGATCATCGCACGCTCCGCTTGGGCCGTTCCCCACGACGAGAGCTTCCTATCGGAGAAGGAACGGCAGCTCGCGATGCACGCCGGCCATGCGGAGACGGCACTGATGCTCGCGCTGGCGCCGGAGACGGTGCGTATGGACCGCGCCGTCGCAAACGTTCTGCAACCCTTTCCCTGTCCGACTTTATCGAGGACCCGACCCGCGGCTGCTTGGTGTGCGCGCGATTTTGGGCCGAGCGGCGTCATCGGGGATCCGACCGCTGCAACGCTCGAACAGGGGTTGGCGCTGCTCGAGCAGCTGGGCACGAGTTGGGCCACGGCGATCGGCGAAGTGCATCGGATGCGATGGCCGCATCGACAAGAGACGACCTGGGGCAGAGGCCAGTTGCAGGGCCATATCGAGCGACGGGACTGACGAGGCATTCCCGTGACGCAACATCTCGAACGCATCGAGGCCCTGTTGAAATCGCTACCTCAGCTCGACTGGTGCGTCACACCGGCCGAGGTGAAGAGAAGGTCGCTCGATTACTACTGGTTCAGCCCCGTCTTGAGGCGGCAACTCGAGGGCAAGTCGGCGGACGCCATCGTAAGACCGCGCAATGCCGACGAACTCCGCGAGATCGTTTCCGGCTGCGTGCGCGAAAATGTGCCGCTGACGATGCGGGGGGGCGGAACAGGTAATTACGGTCAAGCCATACCACTGGAAGGCGGTGTCGTCATCGACATGACGGCCTGCGACCAGGTGTTGTGGCTCAAACAGGGTGTCGTTCGCGCCCAGGCCGGCATCAAACTGGGGCTGCTCAATGAGCTGCTCGCACCGCAGGGATGGGAGCTGCGCTGCATGCCGTCGACTTACCGGATGGCGACGCTCGGCGGTCTGTTTTGTGGTGGCTTCGGGGGAATCGGATCCATCACCTACGGTCCACTCAGCGCACCCGGCACCGTTCTCGGTATCAAGATCATGACGGCGGAGGCAGAGCCCCGGGTCCTCGAATTGCGATCGCCCGAGGCCATGCAACATGCTCACACCTATGGGACGAATGCCATCATTGTAGAGTTGGAGATTGCGCTCGCTCCGGCGCAAGAATGGCACGAGTACCTGATCACGTTCCGCGATGCTGAAGCCGCGTTTGACTGCGGTCAAGCCGTCGCCCAGGCGCCGGGAATCATCAAGAAAGAGGCCGCGGTTTTTGCCGCTTCCGTCGCGACGTACTTCAAGAAGCTCTCCCCTTACATCGCGTCCAACGAACATGCGGCGATCATCGTGATCAACCTCGCCAGCCGCGAGGCTCTCGATGTCTTCGTAGGAACGGCCGGCGGACGAATCGCTTTTGAACAAACCGGCGCCGTCGCGAAAGCCACCCAGCACACCCTGCTCGAGTATTGCTGGAATCACACGACACTGCACGCCTTGCGCAGCAATAAATCGCTCACCTACCTACAGACGACCTATGAGTACGGACGGGAACGCGAACAATTGGCCGAGATCGAGCGAGCAGCCGGCAGCGAGATCCTGAATCACGTGGAATTCATCCGCGACGAACGCGGCCGCTTGATCGGCAGCGGCTTACCGCTGGTCCGGTTCACCAGTGAAAGCCGGCTGCAAGAACTCATCGAGCTGCATCGCCAGTGCGGCATTCACGTCAAAGATCCGCACACCTACACGCTCGGCAACGGGACTCATCGGGGTGCAATGAGTCCGGCGAGTTTGGCGGCCAAGCGCCGCTTCGATCCGGACGGGCTGCTCAATCCAGGCAAGGTGATTGCAACGACTTGAGGCGACCGTTCGCAGATATTTCGCTGAAGCCCGAAGCGCCTCTTCGGCGGCGGCGCGTGCGTGTACATGCTCACAGATTTGCCGTCAGCGGAGAAGTGCGTGAAAGTCTTTGCGTCGTCCCGACGACGGCCTCCTCGGCGCCAGTGCGCAATGCACGAGATAGATCTCTCCCGTGCGGCTTTCCTTGGCCGCGTAGCGCCGGACACAATTCGCAAGCTCGTTGCCGAGACGCAGCGCGTCCGACCGCGACAGGCGGGGTGCGCTCCAAATTTCCGCTGGGGCGGCGCTTTCACTTGACCGGCTGACCAGCCGCATGCGTGCAGCCCCATTCTCGTCGACCTCGTAGATCACGCCGGAGCGTGTGGCCGCGCGCATCCTGGCGAGGGAGTTGCCCAGTTCCACTGCGAGCGACATAGCCGGTTCGGCAGGCGAGAGGTTCTCGGGCACGAAGAAAGCCCGTGACACCGCGCGGTAAATCTTGATGGGCCGCCCTGCGCGCGGCCGTTCCTGCACGATTTGAACGAGACCGAGCGCATGCAACGCCGTGACATGATGGTGGACCCGCCGGAGATCGACGCGTGTGAGGCGCGCGACTTCCGCGAGCGAAGCCTCGCGCGTTACCAAGAACAGCAAGAGTCGCCGTCGCAGCGGGTGCGCAAATGTGGCTGCCGTTCGCGCATCGGCGATTCTTAGCAATCTACTTCGGTGCGGATCTTTCATTGGGAGTAGGATCTCTCGTACTGTCCGCGAATGCAATTGACCTCGTTTCCCCCGTTTCACCTAAGCGTGGCAGCCGGGTTGGCACTCTGGCTGGCCGGCACCGCGTCGGCGGCCGCCGCGGTGCCGGCGACCGAATCGATCGCCGCGTGCATGACTCGCGCCGCGTCGAGTCTGGGATTCAATGGTGCGGTTATGACCCGGGGAGCCGACGGTTCAGTCGAAAGATTCTTTGGAGCTGCGGACGCTGCCGGCAAGAGACCCGTTGCCGCGGACACGCGCTTCAACTTGGGCTCCGCAAGCAAGATGTTCACGGCCGTCGCAATCGGGCGCCTGGTCGACCGTGGCACCATACAATTCGACGCGCCCATCGCGCGCTATATCCCCGGCCTCAAACTCCCGTTCGCCGCCATCACGATCGGGCAACTGCTTAACCATACATCTGGTCTCGGCGACTATTTCCAACCGAGCAATGCATCAGCCATTGCCGCTGCACGTACGGCGACGGACCTATTACCTCTGGCGCTTGCGGAGCTGCCCGCGTTCATACCGGGCTCCAAGCGTGCCTATTCGAACTCTGGCTTCATCGTGCTGGGTGCGGTGATCGAGAAGGTATCGGGATTGACTTACGAGAAGTTCGTGCAGCAGCAAATTTTTGCGCCGCTCGGCATGCGTGATACGCGGGCAGATGGGCGAGGCGCCGCAGAGCCGATGAGCCGCTTGTCCGCGGGCGGAATGTTGCAAGCTCCCGCGCCGGTTCGGATGCCGCCGCTGCGCGCCTCACCGGCCGGCGGCATGTTCAGCACGCCCTCGGACATGACGGCTTTCATATCGGCACTCACCGACGGCAGACTCCTGAGCCGCGCGACGATGGCAACGCTGCTCACGCCGCGCGCCGATCCTGGCGGCGGCCCCGGCACCTACGGATACGGATTTGATGTGCGCGCAATGCCCCTACGGATCGGACACGGAGGCGGTGCACCTGGCGTGAACGCGCAGATCGTCTTCTACCCGAATTCGGGGCGGCAACTGATCGCACTCGCGAATCGAGATCCGCCGGTGGCCTCGCAAATGGTGGCTGTGCTGGAAAAGTCACTGCTGGCGTCGGACCCCGCGTCCGCCTGCGCGGCGGCACTGTCGGACCCGGACATCAAAGCATTCGGTCCGCCGATGCGCGCCCATTGAACCGAGGCGTCGCCCAATACCCGTAGGCTGTTCCAGCGCGACGCGGCCGGTCATGTGACCGGCTACATCATCGACGAGCGGGACGCGTTGATTGAGCGCGCGGCTACGACCGATGTCTCGAATTCAGCGCGCCCCGGGGACCGCCCGACGCAACGCCCTCCCCCAGCCGCATTTCGATTATAGTTCGCCGCCGGCTCGGCAACCGGAGCGAGGACTCGTTCATGCAACCGAAAGACCCGCGAGCAGCCCGCGATCAGGCGGCGCTCGACTATCACGAATTCCCGACACCCGGGAAGCTGTCGATCACACCAACCAAGCCCCTGATCAACCAGAACGACTTGTCCCTCGCCTATTCGCCGGGTGTTGCGGCGGCGTGCGAAGCGATCGTCACGGAGCCGGAGAATGTCTTTCGGATGACGGGCCGGGGCAACCTGGTCGGCGTGATCACGAACGGCACGGCCGTACTGGGGTTGGGCGCCATCGGTCCTCTGGCGGCGAAACCGGTCATGGAGGGCAAGGCGGTCTTGTTCAAGAAATTTGCCGGCATCGACGTATTCGACATCGAGATCGACGAACGCGATCCGCAGAAGCTCGTGAATATCATCGCCTCCCTGGAGCCGACGTTCGGCGCGATCAACCTCGAGGATATTCGTGCGCCGGAATGCTTCTTCGTGGAGCGGGAACTGCGCAAGCGCATGCAGATTCCGGTGTTTCACGACGATCAGCATGGCACGGCGATCATTGTCGCTGCGGCCTTCTTGAACGGGCTGCAGGTCCTCGGCAAGGATATTGCGCAGATCAAGCTCGTCGTCAGCGGCGCCGGGGCCGCCGCGCTCGGGTGCGTCGACCTGCTGCTCGATCTTGGCCTCGATCCGGCGCACGTCTGGCTCACGGATCTCGCCGGTGTCATCTACCTCGGGCGCCAAGAACTGATGGACCCGGAGAAGGCGCGGTTCGCCCAGGCGACCGAGGCCCGCACGCTGGACGAGGTGATCGGCGGAGCCGATGTATTCTTGGGGTTGTCTGCGGGCCGCGTGTTGAGCGCGGCGATGGTCCTGAAGATGGCGCCAAGGCCCTTGATACTTGCGCTCGCGAATCCGACTCCGGAAATCCTGCCGGAAGAGGTCAAGTCGGTGCGTAGCGATGCCGTAATCGCGACGGGGCGCAGCGACTATCCCAACCAGGTGAACAACGTCCTGTGCTTCCCCTTCGTATTTCGTGGTGCATTGGATGTCGGCGCGCACAGCATCACGCGTTCGATGGAGATCGCCGCCGTGCACGCGATCGCGGAACTCGCGCGTCGCGAGCAGAGCGATATTGTTTCCGCTGCCTATGGGGGTACGCGCGACCTGAGATTCGGCCCCGACTACATCATTCCCCGGCCATTCGACCCGCGCCTGCTCGTGAAAATCGCGCCCGCCGTGGCGCGAGCCGCGGTCGAGGCCGGCGTGGCTGCGCGACCCATCTCGGACTGGCAGGCTTACGAACAGCGGCTGCAACAGTTCGTCTACCACAGCGGCACGCTGATGCAACCGGTGTTCGCCGCAGCTCGCAAGACCTCTCCGAGCCGCAGCCGCATCGTCTATGCCGAGGGCGAAGACGAGCGCGTCTTGCGCGCGGTCCAGGTGGTCGTCGATGAACGTCTGGCCACACCCTTGCTCGTCGGCAGGCCGGCGGTGATCGAGCGAAACATCGAGCGCCTCGGCTTGGGCCTGCGCGTCGGCACAGATGTCACGGTGGTCAACCCGGAGCGGGACGACCGCTATCGCGCCTACTGGCAGGCCTACCATCGCTTGACCCAGCGCCATGGAGTTACCGAACAGTACGCAAAGCTGGAGATGCGGCGCCGGACGACGCTGATCGCCGCCATGTTGCTCAAGATGGGCGAGGCGGATGGGCTGCTTTGCGGCACGATCAGCACGACCGGGCGCCACTTGCATTACATCGATCAGGTGATCGGCCGGCGGCCCGGCGTCGAGACCTATGGCGCGATGACCGGGCTCGTGCTGCCGGGGCGGCAGCTGTTCATCGCCGACACACACGTCAATCTGGACCCGAGCGCCGAGCAACTCGCCGAGATCACGGAACTGGCCGCGGCGCAGCTGCGCGCCTTTGGACTCGTGCCGAACGTCGCGTTGTTGTCGCACTCGAATTTCGGCAGCAGCGATGCGGAATCTGCGCTCAAGATGCGCATGGCGCTGCGACTGCTGCGCGAACGCTGCCCCGATCTCGCGGTCGACGGCGAAATGCACGGGGACTGCGCCCTGGACGAAAAACGCCGCCGGGCGAGCGTGACCGACAGCAGCCTGATCGGCAGTGCGAACCTGCTGATCTGCCCGAATCTCGACAGTGCGAACATTGCTTACAACCTCCTGAAGGCGGCGGCGGGAGAAAATGTCGCCGTCGGGCCTTTGCTGCTCGGCTGTGCTGCCCCCGTACACATCGTGACCGCCTCAGCGACCGTGCGACGCATCGTCAACATGACGGCGGTTACGGTCGTCGAGGCGAACGAGGCGCAACCACGCTGAAGCGTCGCGACCGGGGCTTTCTTGCTCCGCTATCAGCAACGCGGCATAGTCTTGGCATCCCGCGCTGAAGCCGTGCCTTGGAGTCCGCATGACTGCCCGACCGAATGCTCGCCGTATCCTGCTCGTCATGCTGACCGGCCTCCTCGTCCATGCAAAGCCGGTACCCGCGCACCCACCTGGGGATCTCGACGCCGCGCGCCTGCGCAGGGCCGACGCCGAACCGCAAAATTGGTACACGCTGGGCCGCGACCAGGACGGCACCTATTACTCGCCGCTCAAGGCCATCGATGCGGCCAACGTCGATCGGCTGGGCTTCGCCTGGGAGTACGATCTCGGCCTGCCGATGCGCGGCCAGGAGGCGACGCCCATCGTGATCGACGGACGCATGTACACGTCCGGCACCTGGGGCTATGTCTACGCGCTCGATGCGGCGACCGGCAAGGAGCTGTGGCGTTACGACCCGAAGCCCGCTTACTTCGCGGCGCGCAACCCCTGCTGCGACCTCGTCAACCGCGGCGTCGCCGTCTGGCAGGGCATCGTCTACGTGGAAGCAGTCGACGGTCACCTGCATGCCGTCGATGCCGCCACGGGCAAAAAGCTGTGGGAGGTCGATACCATCACCGATCACAAGCTGCCGTACTCGAGCACCGGCGCGCCGCAGATCGCGGGCGGCGTCGTCGTGGTCGGCAACAGCGGGTCGGACATGGGCCGCGGCGGCGTGCGCGGCTACGTCGCCGCCTACGACCTCAAGACCGGCGCGTTCCGGTGGCGCTTCTATACCGTGCCGCCGGCGCCGGGCAAACCGTTCGAGAATCCGGAATTGGCGGCCGCGGCGAAGACCTGGGATCCACATCGCAAGGCCTACTTTCAGGGCGGCGGCACGGCCTGGGACGGATTCGCCTACGATCCGGCATTGAATCTCGTCTATTTCGGGACCGCGAATGCGGCGCCCTATGATTTGCGCCAACTGGGTCCCGCGAAACTCGACAGTCTCTACACCGCCTCGATCATCGCCGTGCATGCCGATACGGGACGCATGGCGTGGTATTACCAGACGACGCCGCGCGACAGTTGGGACTACGATGCCGTGCAAAAGCTCGTGCTCACAGACCTCGAAGTGGCCGGCGAGAAACACGCCGTCGTGATGCAGGCCTCCAAGAACGGCTTCTTCTATGTGCTCGATCGCAAGACCGGCAAGCTGCTCTCGGCCAATAATTACACCTACGTCAACTGGGCGAGCGGCGTCGACCTCGAGACCGGTCGACCCGTGACGACGAAGACCTCCGATTGGTACTCGGGCCCGAAGGTCGTTTATCCGTCCTGGGCGGGCGGCCATACCTGGCCGCCGATGTCGCTGAGCGCGCAAACGCATCTCGTCTACATTCCGGTCATCGATCAGTCGGCGGTCTGGGTCGACCTGCGCCACAACGGCGGCACCGTGAAATTCATCGACGGTTTTTTCACCGTCAACGGCATCTACCCCGACGACACCTACAATGCCGCCGACGTCAAAGAACTCTATGGCCCGCTGCCGGACCGCAAGAGCGTCGAGGCGGGCCGCAAGGTCAATCCCGTGCGTGAATTGTTGCGTGCCTGGGACCCGGTCGCGGAGAAGACCGTTTGGGAACACGTTACCTCACAGGGGATCCGCGGCAATGACGGCGGCGTCATGTCGACGGCCGGCAATCTGGTCTTCCAGGGTCGCGGCAACGGCGAACTCTGGGTGTATGCGGCGGACAGCGGCAAGGTCCTGAAGACCATTCAGACGGGCAGCCACATCATGGCAGCGCCGGTGACCTACGCCGTCGACGGCGTTCAATACGTCGCGGTGCAAGTCGGCTACGGTGGGGCCGCGATCACCGTCGGGCCCATTCCGCCGAGCAGCGCGGCGCTGAAATATCAAAACACCAACCGCATCATTGCTTTCAAGCTGGACGGCGGTCCGGTACCGACACCACCGCCGCGACCCGACGAACCGTTCCCGGAGCCGCCGGCGCCGACCGCAACGGCCGCCGCAATCAAGGACGGCGAGATCAAGTTCATCCAGGAGTGTTCGCGCTGCCACGTGCTGGGGCCGAGTTCGACTCCGGATCTGCGCAAGCTGAGCCCCGGCCTGCACGCGGTTTTCAAGGAAATCGTGCTGCATGGTGCCTTGGCGCCCAACGGCATGGAACGCTTCGACGATTTGCTCAGCGAGCACGAGGTTGAGGACATCCACGCCTATTTGATCGACCAAAGCTGGCAAGCCTATCGAACGCAGGAGGCGGCCACTCTTCAGTCGGCTGCGCACTAAAAGGGTTCCGCGGCCTGCACCGCACCGGGGCGGGCGGTCCGTACACGGTACGCCCAGTTGCACAGCACGCAAACAATTTGCGCTACAGTTACTGCCGTGCTATCAACCCGGCTTCTCCGGGAGCATTTGACCATCGAGGACAGCCGTCATTCATAAGCCTAGCGCGCGTTTTTTCGGGAGTCCGGTATGAGCGTTCCGGCCGAATCGACCGCGGTGGCGTCGCCCGGCGAGAACATCGGTCTCGAGCGGGACATCGACTGGACCGGCGCGTTTTGGGTCGCGAGCGGCGTGCCGCCGCTCGTGCTGTTTTCGATCGGGGCGGTAGCCGCGACCGTCGGCAAGCTCTCGTGGGTCGTATGGACCATGTCGATCGCGCTCGGCTTCATCCAGTCGTTCACCTATGCGGAAATCGCCGGCCTGTTTCCCAATAAATCCGGCGGCACGTCGATTTACGGGGCCATCGCCTGGGTTCGCTACAGCAAGGTCATCGCGCCGATATCGGTCTGGTGCAATTGGTTCGCCTGGTCGCCGGTACAAGCCACGGGCTCCGCCTTGGCCGCCGGCTACATCCTGAGCGGCTTGTTCGCGCCGGACGCAGCGATCAACACCTGGCAGATCACCTTGCTCGATCTGGGCTCGATCAAGACGGGCCTCTCCATCCGCATCAATGCGATTTTCATACTCGGCGCGATCATCATGTTCAGCGTCAAGTTCGTTCAGGACGGCGGAATCCTGCGTTCGGCCAATACCACCAAGATTTTGGGCATATCGGCGATGATCCCGCTGATCCTGATCGGCATCGTGCCGATCTTGACGGGCGATGTCGTCAAGGCGAATTTCTTCCCGCTCGCGCCGCTCGCTCACGACGCGCTGGGCAAGATTACCGACGGCAGCTGGAACATGGCCGGCATCACCGTGTTCGCGGGCGGCATGTTCCTCGCAGCCTGGTCGACCTACGGTTTTGAAACCGCCGTGTGTTACACGTCCGAACTCAAGAATCCGAAGACGGACACGTTCAAGGCGATTTTCTATTCCGGTCTGCTCTGTGTCGTCGTCTTTACGCTCGTGCCCTTCGCGTTTCAGGGTTTCCTCGGTCTCGGGGGCATGCTCGCGCCCGATATTTACAGCGGTATGGGCGTCGCCGCGGTCATGGCACGCATGGTTCATGTCGGCGCGGCGGGCGGTATCGTCGTCGTGGTCATGCTGATACTCGCGCTCGTCCTGTCGCTGATGACTTCGATGGCCGGCTCTTCGCGCACGCTTTATCAAGCCTCCGTGGACGGCTGGCTGCCGAAGTATCTCTCGCGGGTCAACGAACATCGCGCGCCGTCGAACGCGATGCTCACGGACTTAGGGTTCAACCTCCTGTTGCTGCTGCTGTCGGACTCCGTCTTCGTGATCGGCGCCGCGAACGTCGGCTATATGATTTTCAATTTCCTGAACCTCAATGCCGGCTGGATTCACCGCCTCGACCGGCCACGGCAGGAGCGGCCCTGGCGCGCGCCAAGTTGGATACTCGCGGCCGGAGCGCTGCTGTCCTTCGTGAATCTCGCGTTCATGGGCTTGGGCGCGGACGTCTACGGCGCTGGGAGTTTGAGCACCGGCTTGGGATTCGTCGCCTTGATCGCGCCGATCTTCATTTATCGCCACTATATACAAGACAAGGGCCAGTTCCCCGCGGGTATGGCGGAGGACCTCGGCTTGGGATCGGGCGCGGCGAGTTCCAAGCGTGCCGGCCTCTGGCCTTACCTCGTGCTCGTGGCCGGTGTACTCGTCGTCGTGCTGACGCACGCCATCGCGGTCTACTAGCGATGCTCGTGACCGGCATCAAGAGCAAACCGGTCTACGCGCCCTTGCGCGCCGATCCCGGCGGTCGTTACCACCTGCTCCTCGGCAGCGGTCCGGGCGCCGCACCCCTGTTGCAGGTGCTCGCGGAATTACGCGACGACGCGCCGGACAGCCTCGCGCGCAGCCGCGTGCTGTTCGCGCCCGGGGCTGGCGCCGATGCGGACGGCAGCTCCGCGGCCTTTGCCGCGGCCGGCGTTGCCGACGTGCGCACGTTGGCCGATTCCGGCGCGCTGCTCGGTGAGTTCGAGTCTCTGCTCGCGGCCTCAAGGATGGGCCTGCGCCTCTACGTCGCCGGACCGGAGAGTTTCATCGGTTTGGCGATGAAGATAGCACTGCAGTTCAACCTCAACACCGACGAGATTCGCGCGCAGGAGTGCGGCTCGAAGGCGCGGCGCGTGCGCTGCGTGCATTGTCGCGAGACGACCGAGGAGGTGCGCACCAATATCGTGCAATGCATCGGTTGTCGCCGCTGGCTGCTGGTCCGCGACCACTACTCCCGCCGTCTCGCGGCCTACATGGGCGTCATGGTCGATGCCGAAGCGCCGGGGCAGATCCCGGCGATCGAGGAGGTGTTCCCATGAGCGGCCGCAGCACCGTGCACGTCGAAGTGACCGCGATCGAACAGATCACACCGCAGATCAAGCATTTCACGCTGCGTCCCGTCGATCGCGCGCCGCTGCCGGCGTTCTCGGGCGGCTCGCACGTGGTCGTCGTGATGCGCGCGGCGCATCGAGTCCACCGCAATCCCTATTCGCTGTTGAGTGCGCCGTCCGACCGCAGCGCCTACCAGATCGCGGTGCGGCGCATGGAGGAATCGCGCGGCGGCTCCGAGTTCATGCACACGCAACTGCAAGTGGGCAGCCATCTCGAGATCGCGCATCCGGTCAACCTCTTCCCGCTCGACAAGATCGCGCGCAAGCACGTCTTGATCGCCGGCGGCATCGGGATTACGCCCTTCCTCGCCCAGCTCGAGGACCTGCATGACGGCGCAATCCCTTATGAATTGCATTACGCCGTACGCGCAGCGGAGCATGCGGCCTTCGCGGAGCGGCTGCGGGCGCGTGAGGGCGGCCGCGTGCGGTTCTACTTCGACAACGCCGCCCAAGCGATCGACTTCGATGGCCTGCTCTCCGGGCAACCCCTGGGCACCCACGTGTACGTCTGCGGCCCTGCGGGCATGATCGACCGCGTCCTCGCGACCGCACGCCGCTGGGGCTGGCCCGACAGTCACGTGCATTGGGAGAAGTTCAGTGCGCCGCCGAGCGGGCGTGCCTTCGAGGTGTTCCTGGCCCGCGCCCAGATCGGCGTCAAGGTGCTGCCCGACCAGAGTCTGCTCGAAGCGATCGAAGCGGCCGGTGTCGAGGTACCGTATCTCTGCCGCGGCGGCGTCTGCGGCTTCTGTCAGACCCGCGTGCTCGAAGTCGACGGCGAACTGCTGCATCACGATCATTATTTGTCCGACGCCGACAAGCTGCGGGGCAAGAGCATCATGCCCTGTGTCTCGCGTGCCAACTGCAAGAGTCTCGTATTGGATCTGTGAGGAGGTTCCGATGAGCGCCGTATTCAAGCCCGATGAGACTTTCCGCGACGACTTCAGTTTTCGCAACAGCCCCGCCGCGATCCGGCGGTTCCCGCTGCCTTTTCCGGCCGACGATTACATGTACTCGGTGAACCTGGAGCCGCATCTGCCCGGGCCGCGCGGTTCGGTCACCGAGTTCGCGCTCGACATCGACGAACATTACGTGGCGGAATGTCGCGAACGAGCGATCGTGCTCGCGGCCGAACCGCTGCGTTTCCAGGCGTTGCCGCATATGATGAGCGCGCAGTGGGACTGCCTGGAACTGATCATGGAGTCCCTGGCGCGCGATTACAGCCAACATTTTTCTTTGGCGCGCGATGGCAATCGCTGGCACTGGATCAACCGCCCACTCGGCATCGATAAAGCCTTCACGTTCGGTGATGCGAGCACGCTGCCGCAGCCGCCGCTCGAATTCATCACGCGGCAGGTGCAAGGCGACTGGGTGGTCATGGACCAGCGTGACGGCGACCTGTGGACCGAAGCGGGCATGGTGACGACGCCCGCGGATTGGTCCCTGGATTTCGACATCGGCATGACCTTCAAGGAGTGGCATGGACCCGTGCCGCTCGCGCATGAAATGAACGTCTTCGATCGCGCGCTCAAATACCTGCTGAACTTGCGCTTGGGCGCCCCGGTGCGGCGCTTGAACTGGACGATGACGGTGAATCCGCGGCTGGACACGGCCCCCGAACTCTATCCGTTTTGGGGTCCCGACCGGGCCCGGGTCGACGCGACGAACGCGGGCGATCTCGTGCATCTGCGTGTCGAACTGCAGGGACTCTGGCGCCTGCCGCGCAGCAACGGGATCGTGTTCAGCATTCGCACCTATTTCATCAGCATGCGTGAACTCGTGACGGTACCGAAATGGGCGCGTCGCGTGCATCGCGTCGTGAAGAACCTGCACCCCGCGCTCGTCGATTACAAAGGCTTGAGCCGCTATCGCGATGCCGTCGTCGAATGGCTGGCACCGTACGATGACGGCAGTCCGACGACTCCGGGTGCCGCACCGGAGTGAGCGCTGCGCGCGCGGCACGCGCGTCGTCTACGCGCCCCGGCTGCGCGCGACGGCCGGGCGGCTGGGTGCGCGTGAGGTTTGTGGTTACTGCTATCGAGGAGAAAAACAATGGCATTGAGTTGGCGAATCTCGGCGCTGGCCGACCGGCACCGATCCCTGGGGTCCAAGCTCGAGGACTGGAATGGCATGGGCACGGCCTGGACCTACGACAAGAGCGTTGCCGTGGATCACGTTGCAATCCGCACCAAGGCGGGACTCATGGATGTCTCGGGACTCAAGAAGCTGCACCTCGTCGGACCGCACGCCTCGGCGGTGCTCAATTACGCGACGACTCGCGACGTCACGAAGATCTACCCGGGCAAGTCGGCGTACGCATGCATGCTCAACGAGGCGGGCCTGTTCATCGAGGACTGCATTTTATATCGCACGGCCCCGAATGCCTGGATGGTCGTGCATGGCAGCGGCGCGGGTCATGAAACGCTCGCGAAATACGTGCTCGGACGCAATGCCGCGATCCTGGTCGACGACGACTTGCACGACTTGTCGCTGCAGGGACCGCTTGCCGTCGAGTTCCTGGCCGCGCATGTCCCCGGCATCCGTGATCTCAGATATTTTCACCATCTGCCCACGACCCTGTTCGGCAAGCCGGTGCTGATTTCGCGAACCGGGTATACCGGCGAGCGCGGCTACGAGATCTTCTGCAAGGCCGAGGATGCCGGCCTCATTTGGGATACGATCTTGAGCGAGGGCAAGAGCCTCGGCATCATTCCCACGTGCTTCACGACGCTGGACTATCTGCGCGTCGAGAGTTCCCTGCTGTTCTACCCGTACGACATGTCGCAGATGTATCCGTTTCCCGATGAGCCGGCCGGTGACAGCCTCTGGGAACTCGGCCTCGATTTCACGGTGAGTCCCGGCAAGACGGATTTCAACGGCGCCGAAGCCCATTACCGGCTCAAGGGCCGCGAACGCTTCAAGATCTTCGGCCTGGCGGTCGACGCACACGAGGCCGCCGAGATGGGCGATCCCGTCTATGCCGGCGATGAGCCCGTGGGCATCGTGACCTGCGCGATGTTCTCGACATTGACGAACAAGTCAATGGCGATCGTGCGCTTGCGCGTGGAGTGCGCGGTCGCAGGCACCGCGCTCGAACTGCGCGGCAAGAGATTGCGGGCTCCCGCGACGGCGCAAACGCTGCCGTTCGACGACCCCGGGAAGAAGAAGCGCACGGCCGTGGGCTGAGGTCAAGCCGTCGCACCGACTCTTCGCGGCGCGAGTACCAGAGCGGCCAGCAAGCCAAAGGCCGGAACGGACAGCAGCAGCGGCAAGCCCATGCGCGGCCACGCATCGAGCGCGATGCCGCCGATGCTGGGCCCGAGCACGCCGCCGATGCAGTAAATCATCACGAACAGCGTATTGGCACCGGCGAGGCGGTCGTGCCCGAATTCTTCGCCGAGCAGTGCGATTCCCTGGCTGTAGAAGGCGTAGAGCGTGCCGCCCCACAGGAACAACAGCGGCCAGAGCAGCGCGGGCGACTCCAAGGCCCGTGGCAGCAGCAAGGGCCCGACGCCGCTGGTCAGCGCGCATATCCCGAGCAACCGCCGCCGACCGTAGCGATCGGCAAGCATGCCGATCGGTAATTGCAGCACCATGTTGCCGGCGAGAAACGCCGTCACCAAGAACAGGGCCGCGCGTTCGTCCAAGCCGGCGCGCAGTCCGAACAAGGGCAAGAGCGAAAGATCCGCCGACTCGACCAGCCCCGCCACGGCGGCGGCCAGCATGATGACCGGAGCGGCCCGAGCCAAGCCGAACAGCATGCGCAGCGACTGCGGCGGTGGCGGGACGCGCGCGGCGCTGCTCTCGGCCGCCTGCCGCAGCAGCAACAGCGGCAACAGCGTCACGGCCAGACACAGCGCACCGAGTAGAAACGGCTCCGGCCCGCGCGTGCCGGTGATCTCGAGCAGCACCGGACCTGCGACCGTGCCGGTCGAGAACACCGTGCCATAGATGCCCATGACCGTGCCCCGCGAGGCGGCGCCGCTGACCGTGTTCATCCAAATCTCGCTGGCGACCCAGCTCAAGCCCAGCGCACAGCCGGTCAGGATGCGCAGTGCGATCCACGCGGGTATGGAATTCCAATACGGCATGGCGACGAGGATCAACACGCCGACGGCGATGCCGCTGAGCACCGAACGCTTCAGGCCCAGGCGCCCGATCCAGTAGGGATAAAACGGGCCGGCGAGCGTCACCGCGACGAGGCTGATCGCGATCACCGTCCCGATCACGAAGGCGTCGCTGCCGGCACGATTCAAGACGATCGCGATCAGCGGCGGCTCGAAGCCAAAGATCAGCCCGACGCCGAGATTCGTCGAGAACACGGCCGCCAAGACCCAAGGCGCTGATCGATTCTTCATGGTCATTCTCGGCTCTCGAGGCGGCGCGCGTGCCCGCGCGACTATCGACGTGCGCGCCGGCGGCGTCAAGAGACGCCTGTTTGCGGTGCATTAGAGGCTGCTCGTCGCCCCAGGCGCGTGCATCCCCCGCCCGGCGCGCACTGTGACAGATCTGCAACGCCTGGCGCGGATAGTGCCTGGTGCGCAATCAACTTGCGTGTGAGTAAACCCTATGTTACGTATTGGCGGCGTAGAAATCGAATATCGGCCTTGGGATGATTTGCGAACGTGAATGGCGTCTGCGGGGGCTCTGACGCGCAGAGACCACAGAAGCGCCGTGCGGCGCGCGTTCTTGCGGATTTTTTTCAACGTGAGGGAGAAGCATTCATGCAGAAGCATTTGTCCGCCGGCACCGCCATCGCCGCGCTGGTCGGCCTCATCGGCGTCCAGCATCCCGCCTCCGCGGCCGCCGCAGCCGGTACGACGCCCGACACCGGTCTCGAGGAAATCGTCGTGACCGCCGAGAAGCGCGACTCCACCGTGCAGGCAACCGCAATCAGCATGACCGCGATCTCGGGCGAACAGCTGGCTGCCCAGGGCATCAAGACGGTCGAGGACATCGCCGCGAAGGTTCCGGGCATCTCGATCCGCACCGCAGGCCCCGGCCAGACCGAATATGAAATGCGCGGTCTGTCCGCCGGTGGTGGCTCGGCTGCGACCGTGGGCTTCTACCTCGACGAGACACCGCTGTCGGCGAACGCTGTCGCCTTGAACGGACGCACGGTCATCGACCCCGACCTGTTCGACCTGAATCACGTCGAAGTGTTGCGCGGCCCGCAAGGCACACTCTACGGCTCGGGTTCCATGGGCGGCACGATCAAGCTCGTCACCAACCAGCCGGAACTCGACAAATGGGATGCGGCGACCGATACCTATGTGTCCGACACCTCGCACGGCAGCGCCAACGGCGGCGGCAGCCTGATGCTCAACATGCCGATCGGCGACATCGCGGCCTTCCGCCTCGTCGGTACGGCGAAGTACATCAGCGGCTGGATCGACCGGATTTTCGCGCAGCCGGGCGAGTTTCCCTCGCCGACCAACCCGGCCGGCACGGCCACGGCCCCGGCCGGCTGCGCCTATTATTGCGATCGCGGTAACGTGGCGGATATGCCCGTGGGCGGCGTCGTCAAGGGCTCGAATCTCGAGCGCTTCGCCTCGGGTCGCGGCACGCTGCTCGTGAAGCCCGCGGACAACTTGTCGATCACGCTCGCCGAAATGTACCAGGTGATCCGTGCCGACGGATACAACGCCTTTCAGGAAAACCCGGGCGGCCTCGCGATCGAGCAGCCTTACGACCAACCGGAGCCTTACCACGACTATTTCGAGCTGACGAGCCTCAAGATCGCCTATGACTTTGCCGGAGCCTCGTTGACCTCGGCCACCAGTTACTGGTGGCGCAACGTGCTCCAATCCCAGGACGCTACCGAGGCGCTGCAGAACATCAACAACTTGACCAAGATCGTCAACGGCGTCGCCGTGCCGAATTATATTCAAAGCCTCTACCAGGAAGATGATCCGACCAATCAGTTCAGCGAGGAATTGCGCCTGACCTCGACCGGCTCGGGGCCGCTCGACTGGGTCGGCGGCCTGTACTTCGCCAAGCTCGAGTCCGGCTACATCACCTACAACCAAGACGCGGGCTTTGCGACGACGCTGACCTGCGGCCCCGCCTCCGCAGCTAATCCCGTTGCCGGCTACTGCCCGGTGTCCTCGACCTACAATCCGAACAGCACCTTGCGCTATCCCAATCCGGCGTTGCCGCAGTATCCGAGCGGTCAGGCGGCGAATCCCAACGGCATCGTGTTCAACGACAACAACCCCAACGTCCTCAAGCAGGAGGCGGTGTTCGGCGAGGTCAATTACAAGATTCAACCCGATCTTCGACTGACCGCCGGCATCCGCTATTTCCATTACAGCGCGACCGATTTCGCCGACCAGGCCGGCCTCGGCACGGCCTCGGCCAATCAAGATTCGACCATCCTGGCGCAGAGCGACAGCGGCAGTGCCGTGCTGCCGAAACTGAATCTTTCCTACGAGCCGACGTCGGACCTGACCGTTTACGGCACGATCGCCAAGGGCTCGCGTCCGGGCGGCTTCAATCTGCCGATCCCGCTGCCGAGCGCGCAGGTCCTGCAGGAGACCAATGGCGCCGCCTACAACTGCGCCCCACCGGCCAGCGGCGCACCCGGCGTCTATGTCACCTCGCAGCCGAGCTTCGGCTCCGACTCGGTCTGGAGCTTCGAACTCGGCGAGAAGGCGCGCTTCGACGACCGTCGCTTCACGCTCAACGCGGATGTCTACTACATCGAGTGGAAGAACATCCAACAGGTGCTGTCGCTGACTTGCGGCTACCCGTACGACACGAATGCGGGCAATGCCAAGAGCTATGGCCCGGAAGCGGAGTTCTCGGCCGTGATCGTCCAAGGCCTGAGCTTCGATCTCTCGGGCGCCTACACGCAGGCCTATATCAGCGACCCGACCGCCGCGGCGATCGGTTCCGGGATCACGCCCGGAACGCGCGTGTTGAACGTGCCGAAGTACACGGCGGTCGCCGG